>Ga0255183_1000134_pt1 | contig 33506 bp, 35 predicted proteins | sample Atl_UVDOM_RepB_8_FD_183638 | JGI IMG/M metagenome (GOLD analysis project Ga0255183, IMG submission 183638) | Freshwater microbial communities from Altamaha River, Georgia, United States - Atl_UVDOM_RepB_8d | ecosystem: Environmental > Aquatic > Freshwater > River | place: USA: Georgia...
AGGATCGGTGCTCACCAGATGAGGGGCAACGGCTTCAACATCTTGAGCGATAAAGCCCCAGTCTTTTTTATCATTCATGTTCCATTTAAATTCAACACCATTTAATTGGTTTAAAATAGATTCTGAATTTGTAATTTGATGAATGTCATGTTTTAAATTTTTATCTGAATTTTCTAAATAGTAATTAGCAATCATATGACTATTTGTTAAATTAATCCCTGGCTGTGCTGGGCCTCCAGAGGCGTATGTGTTGATAAGCGGCCCGGTCATTGTATCCCCTGTGGTTTGAACATACAGAGAGTTATTAATTTCTTTATCGAGTATCGAGTAGCAATATTGAACAACATTGCCTGGTGAAGACGTTCTAACAACAATTGGAATTGTTCTGAGGAGATTGCCACCAGTAGATGAGCCTGGATTAACTTTAGAAAATTCAATATTTAAAGTCACATTTTTACATTGAAGTGTTGGTCTTGCTTGATCACAGCCTGGTGCGTCTGGCGATGTGTAGCCAGTTAAAAACATGCGATTGACACGAAATCGATTTTGTCCTGGCTCAGATGTGGTTCCAGCGGTAATTGTACAGGCAACAGCACCACATAAACCTGGAACAACTGAATTAGTTATGGTGGGTATGCTTGTTGTTGCGCCGAGTGCGCCGACAGGTTGTAGTGAGGCCGTGCAATCCGAGCCTCGCGCAAGCGCTTGACGTAAGTTCATCGTGTAAAGAGAAACTGCTTGATCGATTTCGGATGTTTTGTAGCTTTTGTTTGTATCGCTAAGTAAAGTAGCTACTGTGACTCCAATAATACTTAAAATAGCAGTTGCGATTAAAACTTCGAGAAGTGAAAAAGCTTTGTGTGTATTTTTTTGATACATATATTTTTACTACTTAGGTAGGGGTTAAAATTTTACTATCAATATAACTGTAAATCATGATTTAATTATAAAGTGACTAGGACGCAAGAAGCAATATGAAGAGACGATTTTTTTTGAAATTCTTAGGAGTATCAGCACCATTGACTGGCTTTAATTTATTTTTGCCATTTAACGAGGGCTGCTTTGCACAAGAAAAGCATTTAAAATTAACAGAGACTCAAGTCGCATTGATCTCTGGTCAAAAAATCATTTTACCGCATAATCCACCAGCAGATCATTGTATTTCATTTTCATTTTTAGAAAAAACACCAATTGATTCACCACAAATTCGCTCGCGACACCAAACCATCGTTCATACAAGAGAGCCACTCGTTGTCAATCAAAGGAGTATTTTTAAAATGGCTTTTGATGGTCGCAGCCAAGATTGGTATGTTGTCAGGGAAGCTTAATTTTAAAATTAGCTATTTCAGTATTTATGTTAAATTCGCTCAGTGTTGACTTTAGTGAAAATTCCTCAACAAAGTAAGAAAGTGTCGATTTAATTTGGGACAAATTTGTATTTAATTGGAAATTTGGAGATATGAGCTTAAGTCGGGAAAATATATCGTTATAGATCGTTGGTTTTGCGTAGAAAGTGCTGTAAAAAATATCGTTGTTTCCGAGAAGATCATCTTCGGATAAAGACGTGAGAAATTTTGTTTTAAAAAAAACTTCAATTAAATAGGCATAAATTATGGCAACGGCATATGATTTTCCGGGCATTTCCAGGTGAGGAGTTTCAATTGTCAAATAGTTGGTGGCATAATCAACGATAGCTTGATGGTCTTCGTTAAGAGTATAATCATTTGTTAAAATATCATTCGTTTGTAATGTTAAATTATTTATTTTTTGTATGAGTTTATAATCCATAATGATCTGTCTTCATTCGACATTATCTGAACTTTGAGATTGTGTCATGATTGATGATGATGCCTTAAAATGCTAACGCACGGCAGATATCATGCTAATTTGCAGTATAATTCAGATATCATATATGTATGATTGATTCTAGTACGTATTTAATTAATCATCTTGTTTTTTGTGACTGGAGAATTTAATGAGCCGTGATTTAATTGTGTATTTAAAAACGACTGATACATGTCAGTTAAATTGTGACCATTGCTTTACGAATGGAAACAATGGTCAAAAAGGTTGGTTTAATCCAAAACAGACAATTCATTTTTTTAATGAAATTAAAAAATATGTTCCAACATATAACGGTGGACACTTTTCATTTCATGGTGGTGAACCAATGCTATGTCCAACTGAATTAATGTATGAAGCCTGGCATGGAATTAAAGACTTGTGGCCTAATTTATGGTGGAGTGTTCAAACAAATTTAACTTATAAAATTAACGAAGAAAAATTAAATTTTTTTGAAACAGTTTGTAATAAAAGTTTTGGCACATCTTGGGATCATGGAATTAGATGGAAAACGCCTCAACAAAAAGAATTGTGGACTGACAATGTTCGTAGTTTGGCGCAACAAGGTTATGATCTTACGGTTATGGTCAGTTTGAATAAAAGACTTGTTTTAGAAAAAGAACCAATCGATATAATCAACGAACTTGTTGAGTTGGGTGTAAAGCATGTCAATTTTGAGCGAATTACGCCGAATGGTAATGCTTTGATGAATAGCTCTGTATTTCCAACAAATCTAGAATTAGACGCTTGGTTTGTTAAAATGTGGGAGCAAACAGAAAAGCATCAAACATGGAAACAGATTGATAACATGTTTTTAGATTCAGTTTTAAGCTCGATGGTCTATGGGACGTACTCAGGTTGTCGTTCAAGACAATGTGAGCAAAAAATATTAACTATTAACGCGAGTGGCACGGTTGGTGGTTGTCCAAATGATGCGACTGGAAATTTTTATGGATCTATTTATGATCCAATTGAATCTGTTTTGTTTAATCCTAAAAGAATGTGTAATGTTCAAAAAGAGGCTATTCGTAATCCAATATGCAATACTTGCGAAGTTTATGATATCTGCAATGGTGATTGTCACCAGTTGGCTTGGCAAGGTGATATTTGTGCCGCGCCAAAATCTTTAATGAAAATGTTTAAAAAACAAAAAAATCAATCGTTGTATAAAGAGGTTATGAACGGTTTTATGGGACAAGAGTAGTGCAGATACCGGTTCAACATCTTTATCGAAAATATGGAAATCCTCATCGTGTTGTTGAGTTTCGCATATTTTCATTTAATAAGTGTGGTGCTGGTTGTAAAAATTGCTTTTATCAAAAAACTAATAATGATTTTTATGACTTTAAATCGGCTCATCAATTGGCGGTAGAATTAAAAAAAAATGAGTACTGTTTAGAAACTCTGTATTTATTGCCAACGGATGTGTTTGAAAATGAATTTAACTATGAAGTATTTAATCGTGGCGACTTTAAGGCTTTAGCGACGCAATTTAATTACATAGGCTTAGCAACCGCATTGAGTAAAAAGCCAGATTATCATTTTTTGCATTCATTTTTTGATAAATACCCGCATCAAGGCATTGAAATGCATGTCAATCTTAAAGAAAATTTATTGTTTGATAAAATGTATTTAGCTTATTTGGATTCGGAAGTGAGGCAACTTAAACATACATTTAAAGACAAGATGATATTAAATTTGGCTCTCAATTTAGGGTCCAGTCTTGAGATGAGCGAGCTTGAACAAATTCAGAGGCTTGTTTATGATTTATCAGATGATAAAATACTAGAGCTTAATTTTACATTTATGTTTAATGAGAATATTAAATTGTCTGAGCAGTCAAAAATGTTGCAAGACTCATATCCTGTGTTGCAATATTTTTCTAAAGCCTTTTCTGAAGTCGAGCAGGCTTATAATGAGAGGACATTGCTAAGAAAACCCTCATTTGTATTTAAGAATAATTCAGTCTATTTGACGCCCATTGTGCCATTTGATGAATATGTATTTTTGAATTCTGATAAATACAAATTATCTGACCCATCGTTTGAGTCTTTTTTAAATGTTTACAGTCAGAGTGAATCTCAAAACCTGCCGATTATCAATGACTGTGAGTCATGTGATATGTTTAAATTATGCTATGGAAAACAATTCTTTTCATTAGCACATGAAATGAAATTAAGCTGTGTGAAACAGAAGATAGGGAGTTAATATGCCAGCATTAACATCGGCATTTATAATTGGTCGATTTAATACAATTGTTAGAAGTGCAGCGCCGTCGTTAAATTCAGCACCATGGCATGCAGGGGCAATACCAGGACAAAATACTACTGATTTGGTAGCTTGGGCTTCTGTTGAATTGACTGATTATGGCAGTCAAAGTGAGAATCCGGCGCGTACTGCTGCGGATATAGATTTGGCAGCTCAAGGTGTTTACACATCATCGGCGGTATTTAGCGTATTGCATAGATTTGCAATGGAGTTAACTCGAGTTCGTCGAGTTCGCGCGGTGCGATTTACAAACAACAGTGGAGCTGCCAATCTTGATCAGGCATACAATACGGCAGCGTTACAACCAAGATTAGCACTGAGTTTTCCTATGCCAGCAACGCCAGCGGTTGGTACAGTTATAACATCTAGTGATTTAGACACATTTTTAAATGCACTTAGTGTTGAAGTAAATGCTAGGCGCTCAAATGATGCTTATAAGCATACAATTGCAACGTGTCACTCAAATTGTCATGGTTCATGTCATGGCTCTCGAGGTCGAAGGTAGGCACTTTTGTTTCATTTATTTAACAAAATTTATTTAGAGTCAGAAAAGTTATACTCGACAAAATATGATTATTTGATGTTGGCTGCTGAAAAGAAGTCTCATCCGATTTCTAGAAAAGTAGGATACGCTTTCGGAGATATACCTTCATTTGATGAGTATCTAAATAGTAATTTCTCTGGTAGTGAAAATAAGTTTTGGGAATTTCTTTTAGAAAAACACGTAGACAGATCTTTTATTATTTATACTGATGACTTTTTGCTAAAAAAAATGATCATCACATTTTTAAAAAATGTTTTTGAAAAAGCACAACCTGAAAGTCTATATCTCATTTATAAATTTTATTTCTTTGATAATATTCTTAAGGTTTATATTCGCCGTGATTATGGTGATGCAACAATTGATGAGTCTGTGAAAGACGAAATCATTATGTCATTTGATGAATTTAATGAAATATATAAAAATGTTTCACATGTCTCATCATTGCAATCATTTGATAAAACTTGCCTGAGTTTTGAATTTTTGATGATGAATTATTTTGTTAACCCAAATAGTTATATTGCGACTGGTTTTATTAAAAAATTAAAATATTTAAGCTGGAAAACTTGGTTTAATGATATGAGCATCATGAAATCTGAAATTTTGAACTCAGTGTATGATATTAATCAACTTTATGAAGATATTAAATTTAATGAAATTGACGACATAACCATATTTATAGCAAACGATAAAAGGTTAAGCTGGATTGTTGATAAGCATTTCAATATAGATCATATTGATTATGTTAAAGCTAAATACTCAAAGGAGTTATTTACGGATTTAACACAAAGAATGCATAAATGTTGGGGTGTTCGATATATTAATTCTGATGGGCAAAATATAGATAAATTTATTGTTGAAGATTCTATTGTGCAAACAAATTTTTTATATGACGAAGACTATATTGGATTGTTAAATAATAATATTAATAAAAAATTTGGCTGCATTTTTATCAATGATGAACTGATGTTCAAGGCAAATCAAATATTAGCATCGCATATATATAAAAAGCACAGAGAAGGCGATTTTGAGTTTTTTCGTGAATTTGAAGTTGTATAAATTATGAGTCATTTTAATTCCGAGTTTAATGTTATTTATTTAAGAGTTGTTCAAGGGTGTAATCTAAATTGCACGCATTGCTTTACTCTTGGAAATAAAGATCCATATTTGTTAGCTAATCTTGATGAAATTCGCATGTTTCTATCAGCAATTAGAAGTCATGTAAATCCACGTAAAGCAGTTTTTTATATTCATGGTGGTGAAACATTTTTGGCGCCACTTGATCATTTAAGAAAAGTTAATGAAATTATTCGACAGGTTTTTAATGATATTCACTTTGATATAATACCCCAGACAAACTTAATGTACACAATAAATGACGAGTATATTCAGTTTGTTAAAAATGAATATAGTTCTCATATTGGGGTATCTTGGGATTATGGTATACGTTTTGAAACTACTGGTCGTGGTTTAAATGAAGATTTATTTTTTAAAAATTTTCAAAAATTAGTTAATGCTGAAATTGAAATGTCTGTTGCGATTACTGTTCAAAAAAATCTGTTAAAAGCAACTCCCCAAAAATATCTGCCGCTATTTAATGGTGCTAAATCGCTTGATTTTGAATTTTTAACGCTATTTGATCAAAAAACAAGAGATCTTAAAGTTAATAATGATGAGTGGTCTGAGTATTTGTATAATATTGTGCAATATTATGCACATAATCAAACGACTTGGTCTATGCCTCAAGTTGATTTGTTTACAAAAAGTTTCATCGAAAATAAAATATACAATTGTAAATGTAATTGCTGTCAACATCGAACTTTTACATTTAACTGTAACGGACAAGTTGGATTATGTCCTGATGATGCTTATATTAACCCAGTTTCAAACGTTCAAGAGATGAATTACAATTGGAGTTTGTTTCAGGCTAAAGCACAATCGAGGCATTTGGAGCAAATTACACAACCAATTCATACTTTGTGTCAAAAGTGTGAATTTTTTGATGTTTGTGGTGGCAATTGCGAGCCAAGCTTGTTTGATGCAGTAAGTTCAGAGTGCCCATTGTCAAAAAAAACATTAAGATTTCAAAGAGACAATATGAATTTATTTAGGCAAAAATTAGATATAGCCAATGAAAATTTAATTGAACTCAGAAACAAAGGTGAATCATGAAGTTTAAAAATATCAGTGAAATTGAAAGTGAAAACATTAGATATGTTTCTGTTCCATTAGAAATTCACCAGATTAAAGAATTTTTTGAGAATAAAAATTTATTTTTTGCTATTGATTATTCACAAAGTAAAATCAAAGGTAATATGTTTTTAACATATTTATCAAATTTAGATTTGCCTTGTGATATTATTTTGACTGATGTTAGTACTCAGGAAAAGTTTGATATTCTTAAAATATACATGGAAACAAGAAATATAAGTACATCAAACGTATTAAGATATGCAGCTGCGCAAGTTGTACTTGAGAATAAAGGTGTGAGTTCGTTAGATCTTGTTCGAAATCCGATTCTAACAAAAGAAGAGTGTGACCTATTTAAACAGCAAAATCATGAACTTATTAAAAAATGGGACTTGTTTATATCCTCAACATTGCTGTTTATGTTAAAAACTTATCCGGATTTGAACGAACACTATAGGTTTGATAGTGCATACAAAACGATTAATGACTCAAATTATATTGGTAGCAATGTTGTTAATTTATTTTCGATACCTTTTTTTATGGAACTCTTCTTTTCAGTTCCGGCTAATGAAGAGGTTGTTTACTTTAAAGCTCAATTTGAAGAGTACATGTTTCGTGGTAAAAATTTATTTGAATATTTTGATGTTCCTGAAAATACGATGATCGCTTTATTTTCAGGACTTCTGCTTGATACGATTCAAACTACAGATCTTGAAAAATTAAAAAATATCCAATAGAAAAGAGTAGAAGTATGGATGCCTATTTAGCTTCACGAGAATTATCTAAAGCATCACATTTTTATTTAAATATTAACTTTGAATTATTAAATGGATGTAAATTTAAATGTCGAGGGTGTTATGTTGAAAAAAACTCTCAAACACCTATAACTGAAATTGATTTTAATAATTTTTCAAAATTATTTTCTGATCTTGAAAATAGTCTATACAAGCCATTTATTGCTTTTATTGGTCCTACAGACTTCTTGGCGGCGGATAACTTTGTAGATACTTTTGAAAATCCATTTGTGATTAGCTTGTTAAAAAAATTCAAAAGAATTTCTTTGCAGACAACTTATCTGGACATTAAAAATGCAGATATTATTGCAAACACTTTAAACAAAAATTTCCGAGAACACGAACTTGAAATTAATATTGTCGTAGATCCAGCTAAAATAATGGACGATGTCTATTTATCTACTATTGAGAAAAATAAAAAATATTTTTTTTCTAAATTAAACTTTACAGATGAAGTTCGTAGCTTTGGTATTATGAACGTATATAATTATGATCAAACTAAGATACCACAACTTCTTAAAGACTATGATTTTATGCATAAGCGGGTACAGCATTTATTTGAAACTACGATCGATTATAATTTTTCATTTGGACGGAGCAAAGATATTTCAAATGAAGAATTCTTAGAACTCAGTCATCGGATTAAAGATTTATTTAACACATCTTTGTGTTCTGACGAAAAAACTGAATATCTAAGATTCAGTTTTGGTAAATTAACTGATTCTCTCATCGAAAGACAATATAATTACCGAGATGGTAAATTGTATTATTCGCCATTGCTGTATGAGAGGTTTGTATCTTTTCGTGATAACTTTTTAGTTCCAATGAATAATTATAATGCTGAAGAATTAGAAAATTTTGAAATGATGATGCAAATGAATCAATACACTACGGCAGTTGATAAAGATGAATGTGAATCATGTCCATTTTTAGCATCATGTGTAGATCGTGGAATCATTAGTTTAATGGATACGTTTAGTACAAAAAAGTGTTTGGTAGCAAAAAATGCATTATTTGCTGTAAACTCTATGGGAACTTTACCGATAGCTGGTTATGCAAAAAATTAGTTTTATTAGTCAGCTTCTGAGAAATAAGTTACCTGTTGGATCCGAAATCGAATTACATTTGTTCGAATTATGTAATTTAAGATGTCATTTTTGTGGTCAAGATCACGAGGATAAAACAGGCTTTAATGAAATTCTAAATAAAATTAATCCGGTAGTGGAATTTATTAAGAACAATTCCACTCAAACTCATATACTTAATATTATGGGTGGTGAGATTTTTAATGATGATTTGTCTGATGCTGTTTTTGATGATTATTTTACTTTAGCCTACTCAATAAATCAGTTTGCTATCAGCATTGGGCATAATTGTATTTTTAATTGGGTAACTAATTTCATATTTAAGAAAACTGATAGAGTATCTCAATTTTTACAAAAATTAAAAGATCATCATATAATCGCAAACTTATCTACATCATATGATTTTGCTGGGCGTAAAAACAACTTATGGAGTGAAGACATATTTCTCTCAAATTTGGAGCGATTTAAATCAAAAATCTATACGATTGGTTTTGTTTTAACTAGGCCAGCAATCAAAATTCTCATGAGTGAAGATGATGAGCTGTTTAAAAAACTATACAATAATTATCCATTATATTTTGATTATTACGTACCTGAAGGCCAAGCTAAATTATTAATGCCCAGCGATCAAGAAATGCTGGATGCATTTTTATTTTTAGCTCAAAAATATCCGCAAGTTTCGCCTATTAAAGAATTGTTAGAAAATAATGAAAACAAAATGACTTGTTATTCACTCAATAAATTAACATTATTGCCAAATGGCCGCGAAGTTAAATGTCGATATATGAATTATAAGGAAGGTCAATTTACTCATTCAATCGATTATTTATCTAATGATAACATAATTGAATCACATATAAATGAAAATGGCTGTCTAACTTGCGAGTGGTATAATAAGTGCTCTTTTCGATGTTTTGTTCAAGCAGACTGGGCAGATCGCATTAAGACCGACATCTGTTTATTTAAAACTTTTTTTGAGAGGACGCAAAATCATGGAATTGATAATCAAGCCGACCGAAAAATGTAATTTTAAGTGCACATTTTGCAGTTCAACCCAATTAACCGATGATAAAAATAAAGTTTTAGAAATTGATTTGATAGATCAGTTTTTAACACGTTTTCCAGAAACAAACAGTATTATAGTGAATGGTGGTGATCCGCTAATGATGCCACGCGAATATTATTATGAAATCTTAAAAATTATCGAAGATAAGAAAATGAGCGTAAAGCTAGGCTTTACAACTAATCTTTGGGGATTTTATAAAAATCCAGATTACTGGGCGCCGCTGTTCAAACATCCACTTGTAGGTGTGACGACATCGTTTAATTATGGAAACACTCGTCGAATAACCAAAGAGCAAATTTATACTGAAGAGTATTTTTGGAAAATATCAGATTTGATGTTAGAAAAAATTGGATATAGACCATCGTTTATTTCTGTTATTACTCACGAAAACTATAGTACAGCAATTGATAATGTTAAATTAGCCCAGAAAATGAATGTTGAGTGTAAACTCAATTATGCACTAGCGTCTGGTGATCAGACTGAGCCTTTTTTAAAAGGACATATTTATCAATCATATTTGGATATTATTGATATGGGGCTCGCGGAGTGGGAATATAATTCTAAACAAATTTTAGCTAAGCAAAAATCATTACACACAACATGTCCTCTCAATAGAACATGTGATGACAATATTCGATGTTTGCAGCCAGATGGTGATTATTATAGTTGTGGAGCTTTTGGTGATGATAAACTTTATTCAATTGATTTTCAGCAGGAAATGAAATCAAGTCAGAAGTTTTTACCACTTCAACAAGATATACAAATTCAATATATGAAAGAGCAATGCTTAACGTGTCCTTTGTTCAATATTTGTAATGGGTGTAAAAAAACAATCCATGATGTAAAAAGTCGAAACTTAGTTGAAGCTCATTGTAACTTAATGCAAGAAAATTTGACCCGTTTAGTTAAGTATCTTAATTAATATGAGTACAAAAAAAAACATAACCATTTCAATTAATCCAACCTATCTTTGTAATTTTAGATGTTCATTTTGTTATTTATCAAAAAATCAGCTTTCTGATTCAAGTCAAATATCAATTGATAAGTTATTTAATAAACTTTCTGATATAGCTGCTGAATATAGTATATCACATATTGATTTGTATGGTGGTGAAGTTGGAATATTATCAGATGACTATTTAAATTTGTTGATCAAAACTATTAAAATTTTTTACACAAAAAAAATTAATATTATAACCAATTTTTACAAAATTAATCATCGATTCCTTGAGGATGATATTGATTTAACAATAAGTTGGGATGATGTAGCTCGCGAGAAGAGTGAAATTGTTTTCAGTAATATGAAAAATTTAAAAAAACCATTTCATATACTGACATTGGCTTCAGATATAATTCTCCAATTTACAAATGAAGATATTTCTAAATATGTAAGTAAATTAAATTCATTAGAGTATCTTGAAACACTTGAAATCAAGCCATATTCGTTAAATTCTCATCATATACAAAATTGTAATTTTACTCATTATGAAAATTTTATAATTAAATTACTAAATATTGAAAAAAAATTTAAATTTAAATTTGAAAATAAATCAAAAATAAATGATTCATTAAATAAAAAATATTCTGCATGGTCTGATGATCACATTTATTTGCAGCCCAATGGTGAGTTTGCAGTTCTTGAATTTGATGAAAACTTAAAAGAGTATTTTATGGAGGTAGAGTCAATTTCTGAATATAAAAAGTGGACTTATCTCGAAAAAGAAAAAATCGCAAGTAACACATTTTGCTCTCAGTGTCGATTTTTTGGAAGTTGTTTAAGTGAGCATCTTCAAAATGTTAAATCTTTAGATAATTCGTGTAATGGCTTTTATAATCTACTCGATTGGTACGAGAAAACTATTTTTCAAAAATAAAATGAACTAGAGGATCATTAATCTCAAAGCTATCAATCGGAGTACAAAATGTGGGCATTGATTTTGTATGATAAATGATAGTTTGAATATCAGATATAATATTTTCTTCTTTTTTAAGTGAACTTTTTAATATTCTGGTTAATTGCTTTAAATCTCTAATTTCTAATTCAATAATCAAATGAAGAATGTTGTTGTTGATGGATCTAAACTCTAGCCATGTTGGGTAATAAATACATTCATTAAATTTATAAAAAAGTAAGAACTCGATAGGGTCTTTCAAGTGTCTAAAATTTTTTAAATTTATATGTAGATTTTCATTCTCGAAAGAAATAATATTTGGTGTTTTAAAATCATCGATTTGCGATCGAATTAAATCTGAAAGGTCGTAAGAATTATTGTAATTTGTTGACACGAGATACTCCGATGAGTTTTGCTAATTTAATCGGTAAAATTTTATTATAAATTGGAGCAGCAAAAATATAAGAATTGAGTTGGTAATGAGATATCAAATCAGGGATCTCTTTATTATTGCAGATGATTTCAATAAACTTCTGATCTTTGGTTGTTAAGTGTCCGACAACAGCCGCTTTAAAAAATAACTCTTTTAACGATTTTGGAGAGTAGATGCTATGGATATACGTTTGTGCATCTTTAAAAGATACCTTAAGTTTGTGCGCATAACATTGAGTAAAATGATCATATGAAATAAATACGTATTCTTGAGTAAAGTGAATAATTGATCCTAACATGTAGTAGGATTGGTTTAATTCAATTGTTTCAATGGCAGAATAGCAATCGATTAAATTTAAAGAAAATGACTTAGGTTTTTGGTACCAATTTTGATTTTTAATCTCAAGAATTTTTTTTAAATCATCTTCTTCGCGCGCATCGTTTCTGCCATTTATTCCGTAGGATCCCAAATAGAAATGAATATGGGCATTAAACCAATCATCACGTGTAAAATGTTTTTGTTGTGTGTCTTGTAAATGTAATGTCTCTAAATAGTCTAACAATGTCATAAACTGAGATGTATCAGTACTACTTTTATTCCAAGATACTGGAAAGCGATATAAACCAGGAAAATAGTCTGCACTGCTTAAAACAATTTTAAACAAATCAAAATCTGATAAATAGGCGGTGTTTTTTAAATTAATCATTTTAAAAGTAATCTTTGAATATGGTTTTGTGTTTTATGATTGTAATCCCTATATAAAAGACCTGTCCATATTTGATTTGCCTTTAAAATCAAATGATTATCAACATAGACGCAGCCAAAATTTCTTTCTAAATTTTTTTGGACAAGTAGATCCCATTCTTTATTTTTAATAGCATTAATAATCCAGTTTATATTATCTTTTTTGACTTCGTCTTCTGAGTTAATTTTATTTGGTGCTCTATATTTAATCCATCCATCATAAAAATGAAAAAAAATTGAAAAATCATATGTATTTTGAATATATTTGATTTCATCTAGTCTAAACATTGGGTCAAACATCCAAGATAAATATGGATTTCCTAAAGCTTGAATAAGAATATCTTCATTTTCATCGACCTGGTGCTTTTCTGGAAGAAGTAAATTAATATTATTGTAAAGACCATTAATGAGTTGAGTTCTAATAACAAAAAACTCTTGAATAATTTGTTCTAGACAAAAATATTCAATCTTATTATAAAACGCATTTAAGTATTTTTGATTATTATTTAAATATTCAGCAAGTAAGTACTCAAAACTAATCTGACTGTAATTATTTGTAATGTAATTCGTATTTGGAATAGACTTGTAAATGATGTTTAACTCATTTATGGAGTATTTTTGAAGATTTCTACTAAATTTATAGTATGATTCTTCACAGTTGAGCTGATCAACTTTTATAAACTGATCTGTTAGATAAGTCTGGTTAAGCCAAGAGATATTGTCGAAAGTATTATCTTTTAAAAATGTTTTCCAGTAAGCAATCTGAAGCCACGTAAAATCCTCTTGAGAAAGATAAAGTCTACTTTTTGATTTTAATTCAAAAACTGAACTCCAAAACAATGATAAATCATTCGAAAAATGATCTTTTAATAATTCTTTAAAGTTTTTTGATTTAAACACAATTGCTTTGGAGGCAAAGCAATATAATATACAAGTATATTGCTGTTGTTTTTCTTGATGAAAGTTGTACGTTCTATCTATATAATCTAAGTAAAATGATGCGTTTATATGAAACATACTATAGAAGTATAGAATAGGAACATAATATATACAAAAGTTTTGTTACAAAATTTCTTTCTGCTAAGAATATGAGGGATTAGTTTTTTGAGTCAAATATATAAAATTTTTTATTTTTTGTGTATCTTGTTTTTTGCAATTCGTATTGTAGCTTCTGAAAGAGCTATTTTGAGATTAGACACATACATAAAGCATAGTCCATGTCGTGCTCCTAATAAAAGTCGACATGAGGTCATAGAGCTGCGATTTAGGACAACTCAAAAGATTAACTTTAAAAATAAATATGAAATTCAAGTCAGTGATTTAAATAGTTCATTTAAGCAAGTTTTAATTTTGGATGATTACTTATATAAATACGGTCCTCTTTTTGAGAGTAAAGATCATTTTGAGTATAATATTCCAGAGTGTGATTCTTCTGGGTGTGATGTTCAAATATTTGTGTATAAAAAAAGTTTTGAATTTCAACCTAAAATTCAACTCAATTTAGACATGTACGATTTGACAAAACTTAAGTATTCGAATCATCATTCAAAAAAACATTTTTTAAGTATAAAATTTCCTGAAATTATAAACAAACTTTCAATATTGAGGTCATATTCAGATATTGAATTGAATCCAAAATACAGTGTTAATACCAAAAAATTGAGTTTAAAATTAACTGAATTAGACTTAAAGTTTTTGAAAAAAAATAAAGTTAAAAGCATTGAACTTATTGCTGCGGTCAGACATAGTTTAAAGCAAAAATCATATTCTGAAAAGTCATTTTATTTTAATCCTTTAGTTGATACTCATGTAGAGTTTCAGCACAAGGTTGAAAATCCCACTTACATATCAACTATGGCAATGTATACTATTTCGGATTATCAATTTGAAACAAAAACTGTCATTTTTGAAGACGAGAATGAGTATTATAAATGCAACTAATTCATTTGAAAAAATATAATATTTTAATTTTTGGTATACTCATTCATGTTATCTTGGCTCTTTATATGCATGCTAATTTTTATTCATGGATTGAGTTTGATCAAACATTTTTTCAATTGCCATTGCTCGTTGGTCTTGTTGTTGTTGTTAGAGGGAAAATAAATTTTTTTATTTTATCAATTTTATCAACAATAGCTTATATTTTTGCCGATCATAGAATTATAGATGAAAAATTGTATCACTATTTTGTAAAGTATAATTTTTTTCCTGAAATATGGGGAAAGGGTTTTCAGGTTAATCCGCAGTATACAACAATATTACTGTATTTATTTTTGATTGGGATTTTGATTTTACAAGTAATAATCAAAAAATACAGAACTAATGATCGCTTTTTTGTTTTATTAAGCAGTATTTCAATTATCGTTGTTACAGCTATTATACACTATGCTATTGTGCAGAAAAGTTTGGTAGAACAGTTAAAGTATCAAGAAGACGAAGTCAGTAAATATTTAGATATTGTAACTTTGGATGAAAAAACAATCTCAGTTTCTACATTTTTTAAACTTTGTGAAAACAAGTCATACCAATGCTTTCATGAAAATAATTTTAAATTATTTAATCAATTACTTTTTGATTTAAAAGTTAATAATTTTTTAACTTTAAACTCTTCGAATGAAGGGAAAAAAGCAGCAATCAAAAAAATAGAGTCGAGTGGCTTTTTTGAGAGTAATACATGGTCTCGAGTTGTCATCGGTCAGGCCAAAGTTGTAAATCCTCTTGGCTATTATCTTATAATAGAAAAAAAAAGAGTTAATGACCTGCAAAAACACTATGAGAATTTATTTAGTCAAATTGCTTTTGCGGCTCATTTAATATGGGGATGGTGCCTTTTAGTTTTGGGCCTTATGCATAAGTCAAAATGGAAGAACAAAATTTTTGTTTAATATGAAAAAACATTTAATTAAGCTTCAGACTGGTTTATCAGCAGACACTATTTTGGTATGGTCTCTTATTGTATGTACGTCGATATTTTTTTGTTTTAGAATAGCATATCACAATGATTTTATTTTTGATAAATTTATTGATCGTGATTTATTAAGAGCTATCTTAGGAAGTAATCATTTTTTTTCATTTGGAGCTGAACTGAATGGAGGCGGTAGAACTCCTGGTGGATTTTTAAATATTTTCTTGAAACTGAGTTATTCAATTGCAAACAATTCAATTTCAGGAATGTACATAATTTATTGCTTTATACATTTTATGACAGCTGCGGCATTATTTTTTGTCTGTAAAAAATATATTTCAAATTTATCTGCTTTGGCCGTCATATTTTTTTATATAGTAAATTATCTTGTATTTGAAACATATTTGACAATTTGGAATCCAACATTGGGATTTTGTTTCGTAGTTTTTGCAACATGTTTACTACCTTTAATAATAATTGATCAGAGATATTTTCTACTGCCTATTTTATATTTAATTTTAGGGTTGGCTACGCAGTTACATTTATCAAATGCAATGTATATTCTTGCAATTACAATACTATTTATTTTAATGAGAGTAAAAATTCCTATAAAATTTATCATTTTGAGTTGTTTAGTTTTGATTGGTATTTATTTGCCATTTCTATTAAGTCTTAATAAAGATGTCTTATTTTTTAAATCACTTTATGTTAGTCCATTTTTAGACTGGTCAGTTTATTTGTATAGATTTTTAGTTGTTATCTGTAATTTAATGGGTGTAATTGTTTTTTCTCCTAACGAAAGTTTGCAGTGGATCGCACGTACAAATTTTGAAAGTAGTTTGTTTTATAGTTATAGATATTTATTAGTCATAGGATCTGCATTTCCGACATTATTTTTAATTTACGCTTTAACTCAAAAACCATCAAAAGATATTAGAGTATTTCAAATATTAAAATATTTATCATTGATCAATTTAGCATTAATATTTCCTGTTTTAATTCTTTCATATGATAATGAATATATTGCAATACGTCGTTTTTTATGGATTCTTCCTGCTCAAATAATACTTGCGGCTTTTGGTTTTTCAAATTTTTTTAATAAAATTAAAATAAATAACCACAAGTATATGATATTTATTGGAATTATTTTTTACACATTTGTTCAAATAATTTATGTTAAGCAAAACCAAATAGAAACATTGTCTCCTGAGTTGTATAGTTTTAAAAAAGAAATCATTCAAATAGCAAAGGATAAATTAAATTACACTGACTACGATATACAATCTAAGATAGGATTAATTACAAAACATGATTTTACAACCCAATCTAATAAGTGGGAAATTAAAAACTATTATTCTCATGATGGTTCGGGATTGTCCAGTTTGCTGAATGATAGTTTAAAATTAGATAATTTAACTGAGCCTCGAAATTGTTTAATGGTTATTAGAGATAATGATGAGTCATTATTTTACTATAAGAATAAAAATTTAGACTATTTTTTAAAGGAAATTGTACGCGCTCCTGAAATAGTTATTAATAGTGTGTTCAAAGGCAAATATGGTATTTATATAGATTATAAGCCAGTCGCATTAAATTGCATATCTTATTTTAAGAACTATTATTTTCTACCTGAAAAAAATCATATTATGGAAATTTTTAATAATAAAAATTTTGAAAACACGTATTTAAATCAATTTTATTATGATAATAATTTGTATTATTTGATTTTAAAAATGAAACAAATGGAAGACTATTTATTGGGGCAAATATTTATAAGTACTCAAGAATTAGATAAGTTTAATGGTATAGGATATCATTTTGATGATTTAAATTTTATTTATAATAGTCAAATTATTTTTTCAAATCTGAAATCAGAAATTAATCATGAAATTTCATATAATTTATTTAATTTTAATGACGCACAGAAGTTGGCTTTAACTATACCATTATATTTTAAAATACCGCGTCCACCGAACGGATTATATAATGTTAAACTAAAAGGGTTTTCAAAAAATGGTTATGCCAAAGATATTCCTATAATTAATAATTACATTATAAAATAAATTTATGAAAAATTTTATAAAATCAAACTTTTGGAATAAAAAAATATTAACCTGGGACTACAATCGTTACGAGAAATTATTTTTTTCTAGTAATGCTATTAAAACTAGAATGAATGATGCTTTGGGTTTAATTAAAAATAAGATTTATGATAAGCATATTTTAGAAATAGGGTGTGGTACGGGGCGGATCGTACCTCACTTGTTTGCATTGGGTGCTAAATCCTATACGGGAATTGATTTTTCACATGTAGCAATTCATCAGGCTGAACAGAGGATTAAAAATGAAGTCTTTGAAGACAAATGTAAATTTATTGTTGGTGATTTTAATTATGCTGTGAATTGTGAATATGATGTTATTTTATCATTGGGATTATTGGACTGGTTAACTGATGACGAGATATGTTTATTATCTCAGATATCTCAGAATAATGTTTTATTTCTACATTCATTTTCTCTCAAAGAGATATCGCTTCGACAGTATTTTCATAGAATTTTCGTATATTTGACTTATGGTTACTATACTAAAAAATATAGACCACGTTATTTTTCAAAATCTGAAATTTTAGCCAATTTTAATAATTATAGTTTTATTCAAATTATATGCTCTGATAAAAAATCATTTTCTTCTTTTATTCATAATATCAAAAATCTTGATAGTTTTGAGATCAATAAATGAGATACAAAAAAAAAGTCTTATTTATAGTGAATGGATTTGGCTTGGGAAATTCTACGCGTTGTCATGCGTTGATTCAAAATTTACAAAATGAATACGAAGGTCAATTTGAAATCGAAATTGTTGCTTCAGGTAATAGTTATAAGTATTTTGAAAAAAATTACCCGAGATTATTAAAATATAAATTCAATGAAGTAACATATGGAAAGTCGCAATCAGGGATCAATTTTTTAAGTGTTATGATAGCTATGCCACAGAATTTTATAAAGTTTTTTAAAAATAGTATTCAAATTTGTTTTTTATTTAAAAAATATAATTATGATTTCGTAATAATTGATTCAGATTATACTGCATTAATTTGGCGAATTTTTTATAAACTTCCTATATGTGCAATAAATAACTCGTTATGGATTAAATTGGTAAGTAAGAAGTTGTTTTTAAATAAAAATTTGTATTTTCATTTTTTCATCGAGCACCTCGACTTTCTCTTTCATAAATACATTCCTACGGTTACAATATATCCATCTATTGCTCTCAGAAACTTCTATGCAATAAAAAAACCATTTGTATTTGTTCAGCCGTTGATTCGTAGTGATTTACAAAGTGAACATGTGCAAGAATCATATACAGATATTTTAGTTCTGCCAAGTTCGTCGAATATCGGTTTGAATTTAGAAATTATTAAAAAATTAAAAAATGTATCTAACTGCAATTTCCATATCGTAGGATTCTCTGAAACTAATTCTGATAATTTATTTTTTTATGAACCACAGTATAATCTAACTCAACTATTCAGTAAATGCGGCATAGTTATTTCAAATGCAGGTTGGAGTACTATTTGTGAAATAATTACTTATGATAAAATAGGCATATTAATACCTATCGAAAGTCATTCGGAACAAATAGCCAATTGTCTTTTAGTTAAAGATCAATCAAATATAATTATTTCTAATTCAAATGATATTTTAAATGCTATTAATAATGCAATATCAATGAAAAAAATAGTTGGCTATCAACAAAACATTTACCCTAGAGCTAGTGCTATTGTTCAAAATTTATAACGAGTGAATAAAATCAATTTCTGATTTTAGATTTTTATAATACATATCATAGCTGCCACGAAAATATTCTTGCGCTTTTTTGATATCATTTTTGTTCCAAAAATGTAAATGATGTCCACGGTTTTTAAACAGTTCAAGTGATAGCTTTTTACCATCATTTGCCAAGGCTCGCTCTTTGCGGGCAAATTTTTTCAGTTCTGATATAAAAATATTTCGATCATGTTGAGTCATTTTTTCGATTTGTTTTTTTGATACAAAGAGTATTCTCGAAATAATTCGATGATTAGTAACTGTAAAGTACGTTTTTTCTAAATCAACTATTCCAAGTAAATCGGCAAGATCTGATCCAAGTGTTTCATGGAATTCATTATCGACTATAGTGTATGTTTTGAGTGTGATATCAATATTTTTTGGTTTTAGAAAGTCGCTATTAAATCCAAAATCATACATAATCGACAGTTTTTTACCTTCTAAATCGCTAAATGCTTGTAATGGTTTTGGACCATAAGCATAGATAAATCCGCCAGAAAAAGTGTAGTCAATTGGCAATAAATCAGCATTTTCAAGTAGTTTTAAATTGTCTTGTGCCTTTTTGCTATTTAAATATTTTTCAACATGTTGATCGTTTTTAAATAAAAAGGGAATGTTCCATATTTTTAAATTTGGAGATTGAGAATAATAATTTCCGGCAAGCTGTTGATGGATGTGGTATTTATTTTCTTTAAAAAAATCCTGTGAACTCTTCTCATTTTTTAAATCATCATATTTTTGAATTATAATTTTAACACGACCATTCGTTTTTGATTCGATTGTATTTTTAAACTCAATTGCAACTTTGTTAAAATAGTGAAGCTCTGTGGAGATTCCCCATATAAATGTTGTTTCTGCATTAGAAGTGGCAATAAATAAAAATGTAAAAATGTACAGTAAGAATTTGAATTTCATAAAAATCACCTATATTTGTTTAATGTCATTATCTGGATAGACAAGAATTTCAGTCAAGGTTAAATTTTTTAAGTAGTGAACTAATTGAGACTCATTCGATCGTGATACAGTGCAAAGTCATTTAGAGCTAGACCTTTCAAAAAATGAGTAGAAAATATCAGAATGCAATTTTAGAATCATTAATAGAAAGTTTTGAGGTTTATAATGAAGCATTTTTTATTAGTGATAGCTTTGATATTTTTACTCGCGTCAAATATTTGCTTTGCTCGGACGACTCTGAATTGGGGTATTCGTAGTGATCTTGTCTATTTCAAAAAAAGTGCACAATTATTTAAGTCAGAAGTCGAAAAAAAAACATCCGGCCGAGTCTTGATCAACCTTGTTGAGTATCCGGAGTCTGATGAGGAAAAACAGTTAGCAACTGAATCAATTGCTTCAGGAAAGTATCAAATTGGTCAAGAGTTAACAACAAAGTTAACTTCGAAGTCTACTCAAATGGAGCTTTGGAATTTGCCATTTTTATTTAAAAACGATAAGCAGCTTGAAAGTTTTTTTACAGGGGCATTGGGTCAAAAACATTTAGAATCGCTTGAGACAGTTGAACTGTTACCAGTAAATTATTCGTTTTCAGGTGGATTTTTGATTATTTACGGTCAAGAAATAAAATCAATTAATGACTTGTCTGAAAAAGAGCTCACTATTGAAGAAAAGAGCGATAGCTATAGCCATATGTTGATGACTCACAAAATCAAAGCAGTCAAAAATGATGTTGAACTTAATTATAACGAGCTGATTACCGCAGTTGCAGATGAGTTAATAAGAAAAAATGATATCAATAAAAAATTTATTAATATTACAAATCATAGGGTTATCACTCGAGTTGTATTTGTAGATAAAAAATCTTTACTCAAGATGAGTGCCCCGGATCGCAAAACTGTATTGGATAGTTTAAAAAAGCATATTGATTTAGAAAGAAAGCTTTCTGTAGAGGGTCGCTATTTAATGTTAAAAGTTTTAGAAAACAGAGGGGCTATTATAAATAATTGGACCGAAAAGCAAAAAGTGGATGGGCGAAATTATTTTAAAAAGGCCTTTTCTGACTTTATGATTAAAAATGGAGATTTAGTCAAACAGATCGATAAGTTATAATTTTTCAAATATATATAGTTTATTGAATGGTAATATATTATAGTTTTTTTTAATTTGGAGATTATTTATTTTGCAATATTTCTCTATTTTTTGAGACGTGCTGATGTTTAAATGAATCCCTTTTGATAAATAATAAAAATAATAAATAAAGCTGACTAGATTTGGTCTAATAAAAGTTATAGCAGCAGATCCGGTTTTATTTAAAGTTTTGGATATTTTTTCAATAAACAAATCATGAGATTTAACAAACTCGCTCACGCCGAAAGAAAATATAAAATCGTACGTTCGTTCAGAATTATATTCTAAAAAATCACCATGAATTTTAATTATATCATCGATTTGAATTTGTAGGAGCATTTGCTGACTGATATCCATACATGTTACATCTTTTGTTTTTTTCGTTAAAAAATTGGTATAAAAACCTGAACCGCAGCCGACTTCTAAACATGATACAAAGGTTCTAATCTCGTTAAATATTTGATTGATCTTGTTGATTTCATATTGACGTAATTTGGATAGCGGAAAAGTTGCGATTTTACTGTTGTAATTCTTTGCAATAGTATCGAAAATATTTTGGATTTTAGTTTTTGAATTTGAACTCATGATTATTCGTAATTTCGTGAAAGTATATGTATTCATTTTTTTTAAAAAAGCATGTTTTTTGGTAAGTAAGATCGTCTTCTATTTCGCCAGGATGGCAAAAATAGACGATCTTTTTGAGGCGTGTTTTTTTGGATTCGTTTTGGTAAAAGTGAAATATTTTATTGTAATTTGAATCTGTTAAATTATAACTTCCAAACAATGCATCTGAGCTCGGAATATTGTATTTTTTTAAAAGAAAATTTATGGGAATACTATATATCGAGAGTAAAAAATTTTTCCAAAAAACCTCTTTGCATTTTATAAGGCTGTTGAATTGCGTCATAATAGGAACATTTGATTTTCGAACATAAAAACCAGGAGATTGAGTATACTTTGGATTATTTCGAAGAAAGTTTGTTAATGCAAATGCGTATAGTGGAGATTGGTGAATGTGATGATGGCTATCGATATAACTTGGCATTTTTTTAAAAATGTTTTCAAATTTATGAAATTGCAATTCAATTTCTTTGTAAATAGTTTTATATTTTGGGTTGATATGGCATTTGAAAAAATGAGTATTTTTAGGCATTTGTTGATCGTCTATTAAAAATTTAAAATCAGTGAATGTTAAGTGTAATCCAACATCAATATAGGTTTGAGATAATTTAAAAAATTGCTTTAACATTGCATCATTATTTATATTGGTAACAATGCAAGAAACACCATTAAAAAAAATCGAGCTTGTAACAAGTTGAATGATTTTGGCATTTGATTGAGATGATGATCCAAAGTCATCAATAACATATAGCATATTTCTAGGTATATCTTAAAAAACGATCGAAATCACTGTTGTAATTCAACTTTAATTAAATATAATAAGTGGTATATAAGGATATATAACATGATAAAACATTTTTTAATGACAAAAATGATTTTGATCGTTTTGTGCTTTTGCAATCAGTTTGGTTTTGCGGCTGATGTAGCAGGTGTGCAGTCTGGTCCTGAAAAGATAAAGATAGGATTGACCGCTGGTGGTAATCCAGAAGCTCTTAAAAAAGAATCTATTTTTTTTGCAGAAACACTTCAGAATATGATTCACATACCCATTGAAATCTACATATCGAAAAATTATGATGGATTGTCAGAGGCGGTTAGAACTTCTAAAGTTGATTATGCCTTTTTGACAGCACTTACTTATGTTGAAACTGATAAAGTAAAGCCATTGAAGGTCTTGTTAAAAAAGACATGGTCTAATCCTTATTATTTTTCAGCACTCATAAGTTTAAAATCAAAAAATATTAAAAAAATTAAAGATATCAAAAAATTAAAAATCGCATTTGTTGATCGCAAATCAACATCCGGTTACTTATATCCTTTGGTTTATCTCAAAGACCAAAAGATTACAGAGAATGATTTTAAACAAATTATATTTTCTGGGAGTCATTCTGCTTCAGTTGAACTACTAGAATCTGAAAAGGTTGATGTTATCGCAGTCTTTTCGGATGATGAAAAGTCTAAAATAGGTGCTTGGACTAGATTTGGAAAACTTCCAAAATCTAAGTATCATGTGCTTTGGACAAGCGATCCAATACCAAATGATCCATTTGTTGTACAATCAGATTTTTATGATAAATACCCTAAAATATCTCATGATATAATGTACAACTTGATTGAAATGCAAAACGACCCATTAATTCGCAAAAAGATCAATGAAGTTATCGGGACAGGTGATTTAATGCCAGCAACATCTAAACAATATGATCCTGTTAGAGCTATGAATAAGTTGTTAACTCAATGAGCTTGGTGCATAATATGAGTGCTATGATTAAAGTGCAGAAACTCAAAAAATCTTTTAAGAGTGATTTTTATAAAAAATCAACGTTGTCACTTAAGGAAGTTTCTTTTGTCATACCAAAAGGTCATTTTGTTGGATTGATTGGTCCAAATGGTGCGGGTAAAACTACAACAATTAAATGCTTGCTTGAATTTATTTTTCCTGATTCTGGAGAAATTCAATTTGAGCAAAATAAAAAATTTATCGAATTTAAAAAAATTATTGGATATTTACCTGAACGGCCATTTTTTCAAGAGTTTTTAACTGGAATTGAATTTCTCAAACTTCATTGGGAGTTATCTTCAATTGATGTTCGAAAGCAACATAATATAACATTTGAAGATCGTGCTAAGCAGGTTTTAGACATGGTTAAATTATCACATGCTCAGAATAAAAAGTTGAAAGATTACTCAAAAGGTATGTTGCAACGAATTGGTATTGCTCAATCGATTATAGCTTTTCCTGAATTTCTTATTTTAGATGAGCCAATGTCTGGTTTGGATCCTGATGGCCGTATTTTGATTAAAGATATATTAAACGAGCTCAAAAAAACGAATATAACAGTTCTTATGAGTAGTCATTTACTTGAGGATATCGATGAGCTTTGCGATGATTTGATTGTGATTCACGATGGTGAATGTTTGTACAACGGTCAACTATCAGATTTCAAACAAAATTATACATCTTTGTCTGATGCGTATAGGGCTTTTAAAGGTCAACTTCAGGTGAATTATAACGTATGAATAAATTAATTTATATCAACACGCAAGAATGGATTAGATTAAAGTTCTTTCAAATTATCTTCTTTATTTCATTTCTATTTGTCGGATTCAGCTATTTATTAGGGTCTTTAAGTTTTACGGAGCAGCAGAGATTACTGATTGATTTTGGTCTAGCTGGTATTGAAATATCGATTGTATTTATATCTTGTTTTTTTTCGACACACTCTTTGCATAAAGACATTGAAAGAAAAACAATATTAGTATTATTGTCGCGCCCGATTCCAAGATGGAAAATTTTATTGGGGTACTTTGGGAGTTTAGCTGTTTTAAATGCTATAACAGTTACAATATTGGGCACGACCTTGGCTTTGTTTATTAACGATACAAAACACTTTTTTTCATACATCGTTGCATTGTTTTATATTTTTTTAAAAGCTCTGGTTATTGGTTCATTTGGCTTATTTATAAGTGTGCTTGCGCGTCCAATGCTTGCGTTTGTGTTGTCTTTGACATATTGGATTGTGAGTTACTCTATTGAAGATATTAAATTCTTTTTGAAAAAAAATCAGACGCAAGGATTTTTGAATGTGATCCTAGATCATATTTTCCCTCAATTTTATAAATACAATTGGAAGTCGTATAGTTTTGTTAAAGCAATTCCTAATGTAAATGATTTAGCTTGGGCCTTGTTGCATAGTTGTTTTTGGATTGTGTTATTTTTATTTTTATCCACTTTGATTTTTAGAAGGAAAGAAATTGTCTGATTTATATTTAATTTACTACGTTTTTATATTTTTATTTGGAGCTTGTTTTGGCAGTTTTGGTAATGTTCTTATATATCGAATGCCCTCAGGTAAAAGCATAATAGGTCGCAGTCAGTGTTCGTCTTGTAGTGCAAAGATACCTTGGTATAGAAATATTCCAATCATTGGTTATTTTATAAATAAAGGATGTTGCTTTAATTGTTCGAGGCCATATTCGTGGAGATATCCACTTGTCGAGTTTTTGGTAGCGATTTTATGGACTATGTTGTTTTACCTTTATGGCCCAACTTGGTTATTTGTTGAATATGCATTATTATCGTTTGGTTTGGTTGTCGGAAGTTTTATAGATATTGATCATATGATCTTGCCTGATGAGATCACTTTAGGTGGATGTGTTGTTGGTTTGCTGGCCGCAGCTTTAAATCCTGAACGTGAGTTTTTGCAAGGCTTATATGGTTTTTTATTTGGTGGTGGGGTTTTATGGTTGGTTGCTTATGTATACTATGTTTTTACTGGTCGCGAAGGATTGGGCGGCGGAGATATTAAATTACTTGCATGGATTGGTTCAATACTTGGTTGGCAAGCAATTCCATTTGTTATTTTAAGTTCTTCGATTATTGGTAGCATAGTTGGATTATATCTTTCGCGCAAAAGTGAAGATCGATTAAAAGCAATGATTCCATTTGGTCCTTTTATAGCCATTGGAGCTATCATGTATATTTTGGGACTAAAGTCCGTAGGTCATTGGTATATTGATCTATTTTTTCCTAACTATTAATACTCTCGACTAGACCCGACCGTCGCAACTTTGACAAGACTCGTCTTAGGATTGGATAATCTAAGTTGGGAGTTTTGCAGCATGTTTTTTTCATCAAAAAAAATAATTGGATTAGATTTGGGATCGAGTTCAATTAAAATAGCACAACTGAGTCTTACTAAAGATGGCGCCGAGCTTGAAAACTTTGCATCGGTTCAGACTCCGCAACAGGCAATGACTAACGGTGAGATCACGGATCCTTTTTTATTAGGAGAAGCGATTAAGGCCCTTCATAAAGAACAAAAGTTTAATCGAAAAAAAGCATGTATAGGTATGTGGGGAAACTCAGCTATCGTCAAAAAAATATCGATACCTAAGCGTGATCCTAAAGAGTTAAAAGAACAAATTAAATTTGAAGCTCAACAGTATTTGCCATTCGATATTTCACAGGTGACATTAGAGCATCACATTTTACCATTTTCATTTGCGAATGAAATGATGGATGTTTTGATTATTGCCGCACAAAACGATTTTATAACTAAATATGTTGAGGTTGCAGCATTTTCAGGTCTAACGTGTCAGATTGTCGATGTTAGTAGTTTGGCTTTAGCAAATTTATTTGAGTTCAATTATGGAAAACTCAAGGATCCAATTGCATTATTTAATTTTGGAGCAACATCAACTCAGTTTTTAGTTATTTTGCAAGGTGAAGTTTTATTTGTGCGTGATATACCTGTTGGCGGTTTTCACTTTACCAATGAAATTAGTAAAAATATGGGTATGACTTATGAAGAGGCAGAGGCTTTAAAGCTTTCGCAGGCAGATAATGCAAGTGAAGTTCCTGAAGAGACACGCACATTTATGAATTTAGCATTAGATTATGTCACAGAAGAAGTTCGAAATAGTATAGATTTTTATGGGGCTTCTGGTGGTGATTTGCAAATTACTAAAGCATTTTATACTGGTGGCGCAAGTCTTACCGTTGGTATGATTGAGCATTTACAGGACACTCTTAAAATTCCTTTTGAAGTGATTAATCCATTGTTAAAAATCAGAACGAACAATAAGAAATTGACGCCTGCATTTTTAGGACAAGTTTCCCCATTTTTAGCAACATCATTAGGGTTGGCATTGCGTCAGGAGGGTGACTCTTGATTAAGATTAATCTTCTTAAATCATATAATTTAGCAGACTCTGATGTTCTTAAAGAAATGGAGGATCTAAAACATGTTAAGGCTGAAGTTTTAAAACGAATTGCTTTGATTATTTTAGGTCCGTTAGCTTTATTTGTTTATGAGTACATTAATATCCCTGAGCTGATAGCCTCGCGAACATCGACGCAAAATCAATTAGCACAACTTGTAGAGTTTAATCAAAAAAAAGAGGCTATGGCTAAAGAAATTACAAAATATGAAGAAGATAAAAAGCGACTTCATCGTCAGACTCGATTTTTAGAGAGAGTATCTAGAGAGCGTTTATATCCCGTTGAGTTTTTGAATAAAATTGTTGAAGTCATACCTGTTGGGGTTTGGTTGGATTCATTAAGTATAATTGGTAAAAGAATTGAAATAAAAGGTGAGAGTGATAAAGAATCTGTGGTCAGTGAATTTGAAGCAAAGTTAGCAGGCTTTAATATTTTAAAAAATGTTAAACTGTTGGGAATTGATATTAAATCAAGTGGCGGTAGTAAGAATAATATAAATACTCGCATTTTTACAATTAATGCTGAGTTTGTTACAGAACAAGTCGTTGATCATGGTTCTGAGGTGGTCACTCAATGAATATGAACAGCACGCTTATTAAAATATCCAATTTAGCAATGAGTCGAGTCGCTATTGTTGGTGTGCTTGCGACTATTTTTTATTTTTTCACTTTTTATGATACTGGTGAAACAATTTTAAATGAAATTACAGCTATTCAGTCTCAAGTCTCTGAAGAGACAACAAAAAAAATTGAAACAGAAAAATTACTTAAAAAAGAAGAGCAAATGCGTGCTGACGTTGCACTTCTTGCAAAAACATATGAGGACGTAAAATCTAAAATCCCTTTAGAATTCGAACTGCCAGAACTCCGAGCTATTGTCGATCAGGTGAGTGGCGCTCATAATTTAAATGTTATGAAGTTTGATAATAATGTGGGGACAATCGTCAATCAATCGCTGGTTGGCTCGGAGGATGCAAATCTGATTGATCAATTGGCTGTAAAATACATTTTTCAAGGAAATTACAACCAAATAGCGAAGTTTGTGACTCAGTTGTCTACTGTGCAAAAAGTTATTAAAATTGAGGATGTCCGTTTGAATCATATTCCATCAGGTAGAGATGGGCCCTCTAAGCAATTAAGTTTTGAAGCTACAATCATTGGATATAAGCAAGCACCTGATACGAGTTCTGTAAAAAAGGCGGAGGTTAAATGATTATAAAATTTATTTATCTTGCGCAGAAATCATTTTTGTACGTTGGATCAATGGCCTTTGCGTTAACAATCACTTATTATTTAGGATTATATCCATTATTAAATGCTCAAGCTGGGGCTGAAGTCGTCAGTGGTGCAATGAAACAGTCTGAAGCAAGCGAGACTGAAGGAGCTAAAGAGGGTATTTCGGATGTCAATACAGATAAACAGCAATTAAATCTACCTACGAATTCAAAATTTTCAGATGAGGAATTGAACAGGGCTGCAATTGATCTTCAGAAAAAAACAAATTATTTGTCTGAAGGGGTTGAGGGTTCAAATCAAAGTCATCTACAAAAGTCTGAGCAAGCAGGTGCTTCAACAGGTACATCGTTTAAATATACGCAATCTTATATTGGCGATATGGATTCTCCAGAAAGAGATCCTTTCCGTAAACCCGAGTATTTATTAAGGCTCGAAGATGAAGAGGGGGCTCCGAAAGCTCCAGTGGATGTTTTTGTTATGGATAACAAGATGGAAGCAATAAGACGTTGGCCAATTAGTGAGTACCAACTGATTGGTGTTATTTGGGATGTTAAAAACCCTAAGGCGATGATTCAGGACCCTGCAAAAACAAAGCATTTGCTTAAGCGTAACTATCGTATTGGCAATAAAAATGGGCTAGTATCTGAAATAGGTGAGGGTTCAATTACAGTGCTCCAAGATGGAGTCCCGGTTGTTATTAGTATGAGTGGTGAAAAAAAATAATTTTGATTTCAGTCAGGAGGATTGAATGAAAATAAAAATAATGTTGTTAACGTCTTTATTGTTTTTAAGTTTTTCAAATACGTCATGTGTAAGTAAAAAAACAGTTTCCGATGATGATTTTGCGTTAGAGGATAAAGCCTCAACTGGCGGAGATTTGACATTAGATGATTCAGATTCTACGACTTCTGCAGCTGGATCATCGGGGTCTTCGACTGATTCTTCTTCTGTTGATGATTTTGCTGATTTTGAAAATGGAAAATCAAGTGATCAGCAAAATGTTCAGGGCAATGAGCAGATTCCGCAAATGACGACAAACAATGAATTAAAACCTGACGATTCAGCACAACAAAATGCGGTTGTTTCTCAAAACAACGAAACACAAGATCAAACATCTTCTCCGCAGCCATCAGTTGAGCAACCAACTGATCAACTGACATCAAGTCAAACTGGAGCTGATACGGTTGTTTCGCAACCTATGGCTACTGAAATCGCAAAAATTAAAGATCTAAAGTTTTTAGGCAATGAAAATGGTGGAACTTTGGTTATTTCGGCAGAGCAAGCCTTGCAATTTAAAACTCGAATGAATGCGCGAAATAATCAGTTAGTCGTTGAAGTTCAAAATGCAGTTATTCCAGAGCGCCTAAAGCGTCCATTGAACACTAAGGATATGACATCAACAATTGGTGGTATAGATGTGTATCAAAATGCAGGTTCTAAAATTGCTCGTTTTGTGATTCAACTTCGACCTAATTCGCCTGAGCCAGTTGTTCAGCCAGAGGGAAATTCTATTCTGGTTGTTGGTTCATTAAATCCCGCATTGAATAAAGAAAATGCTGTTGAAGCCCCCCTTGCGCAAAATCAATCGAATGAAAGTCGTGGAGCATCAGATGATGATGGTTTAGGGATTTTAGGTTCTGAGAGTTTAGAGGATTTTTTAGCAAATAATAATAAGTATTATGGTCGTAAAATTAATTTTGAAGTTACAGGTATGGACACGCGGGATGCTTTAAAATTTATAGCGGAAGAGTCTGGAATAAACTTAGTTATAGATAATACAGTTACAGCGAGTACGGTCACTGTAAAGTTAAGAAATGTACCGTGGGATCAAGTCCTAGTTACTATATTGAAGACAAACCGATTGGCTTACCGAAGACAGGGTGATGTGATTAGAATCGGTAGTATGGCTTCTTTGATTGAAGAAGAAACTGAGGCTATTCAGCTAAAAAAAGATAAAGAAGAAACTGAGCCATTAATCGTTAAAAACTTCCCGATTAATTATGCTGATATAGCTGCTCTTGAGACAAAAGTTAAAGATTTTATAGAGCAAACTCCATCTACTCAGAATGCTCGTCCAGCAGGGCAAGCAGGTGCTGCGACTGCTGGTGGGGCTAATAATCAAAATGCAAACAACAATGCGAATCGAGGTAAAGTGACCTCGGATCTTCGTACAAATGTGCTCATAGTAACAGAAACAGCATCGCGTTTAAAACAGGTTGAAAAACTTATTCAGTTGTTGGATAAACAGCCCCAGCAGGTTTTAATTGAAGCGCGCATCGTTGAAGCTTCAGAGTCATACGCAAAATCAATCGGAATGAACTTCTGTACAAATAGTTCTGAGTGTGGAATTACAAATTCAAATCGAATTTCATCGACATTAAATAATACGGGTTTAACAATTAGCCCTTCGGTGGGGAACAGTCCACCTTTGTCAGGGACATTCAAAGGTTCATTATGGCTCGGAACATTGGGTTCATTCGGGGATTTATCCACGACTCTGCAATTAGATGAATCTGAAAATAAAATCAAAATTTTATCTTCACCTCGTATTTATGTATTGCATGGTGCCTCTGGCGAAATTGCACAAGATATGACTGTATTAGTTGATGATCCGCAAACAACTGTTACAGGTGGTGTAACTACAGTGACACCCAAAAAACCAGTTAACATAGGTATAAACCTTTCAGTAAAACCATCCATTTCAAATGTAGGTACCGTGATGATGGATTTGTTCTTGAGAAAAAGTGCTCTTGATGCAAAATCAAACACGACTAGCAGAAATGTAAAAACAAATATTGTAGTAAAAAGTGGAGACACTGCAATTGTTGGAGGAGTTTACACTACTGACTCAAGCATGACTGGTACAGGTATTCCATGGCTAAGAGATATTCCTATTTTGGGATGGTTTTTTAAATCAGAAAATTATATTAAGAGTAAAACTGAACTCATGTTTTTTATTTCGCCTAAAATACTCAATGAGGTTATATCGCCTGTTCAAGCCTCTTCAAAAGAGGACTCTTCAAGTTTATAGAGTCCTAATTTTTGTGATATGCACAATATTAAGTGCTAAACATGCTAAATTTTCTGCGCTGATACAAACTGACTATCATCTTGCCGCATGTTGCTGAATGAATAGTTTGTATTGGCGGGTATTTCAAGTTTGTCACCACATCTTAATACAAACTGTGTTCCAGAAAGGTTGAAGATCAGCTCGCCGGTAACGACCTGAATCACTTCAGTCATATATGTTTTTTGATTAGTTAGTTTTGATCCCGATTTAATTGAGGCTAGTTTAGGTTCAAGGCCTTCAAGTTCAAATAGTTTTAAAATGATATTTTGATTTGCTGTTATTTCAGCATTCCAACGAGTAATCTTCATAAAAACCTCACTTATTTAATAAAATCTAATATTGATACAAAAATATTTTAAAGAGTTAATTGCAAATGGTCGATAGTTTTTTTGTTGGAGGCCACCTTGAAGAAGCCAAATGAACTCAATAATTCAGATTCACTAAATGAAATAGTTAATTTTTTAGAAACCACTCAAGCACTCAATTTTAAAATTAATAGAACAGATATGCAGATAACGCAGATCGAAGATAAAAAAACGATATCATTTTCAGTTTTAAGTGTTGAAAAAGTTTTATTGCGAACAGATTTTGATGGTAGCTGTTTTATACAAGTTAACTTTATCGATAAAACGAAAGTTTTGGTTACTAAATCACTTGTTGGATTTAAACCAGTAGAGCTTGCGGGGTTTGACTCTGCTAAAATACCTAAAGTGGTTACCACGGTTGACTTGCAGAGTGTTTATAAAGCAATTGAAGACTTGTTGGACTCGGAAGATACCTATCAAACGGCCACTGAACTTGATGTTTTGAAAAAAGTATATCAAAGTATAATGCTGGGCGCCGAACAGGTTGGGTTTGAAATGAAGGCAGAAAAAGGCTGGTTTTCATCATTTTTGCTCAATACCAATGCAGCAACAGCTTAAAAATAATTCATCAGTCTAGAAAACAATAAAAAAAACAAAGAAAAATAAAATAACTATTGCCATTTTGTCTGGGTTGAGCGAAAAACACCGAACAGCAAACGACATCGGGGGCATAGCTCAGCTGGGAGAGCATCTGATTTGCATTCAGAAGGTCGCAGGTTCGATCCCTGTTGCCTCCACCAATTAGAAACATTTTTTTAAATTACTTAAAAAAAGTTGTTGACGAGTGGGATAAGCTGAAATATAACTGACGTCCTTGTTGTGGTTCTTTGAAAACTAAATAGCTAAAAGATTTTGGGCTAACGTCTTAATGACGTTATCAATTTCTAGAATTCTTTAATAAAGAATTCAATTTAAATACTAACGTATTTATCTCAATAAAAAAGCATTTTTAAACTATACAGTTTTTTTAACTGGAGAGTTTGATTCTGGCTCAGAACAAACGCTGGCGGCGTGCCTAATACATGCAAGTCGAACGGGGAAAGTAGCAATATGAGTACTAGTGGCGCACGGGTGAGGAATACATGGATAATCTGCCTTCAAGTTGGGGATAACCAGTCGAAAGACTGGCTAATACCGAATAAGACCACAGATCCTGCGGGATCAGGGGTTAAAGGTTTTTCGCTTGAAGATGAGTCCATGCGAGATTAGCTAGTTGGTGAGGTAATGGCTCACCAAGGCGACGATCTCTAACTGGTCTTAGAGGATGATCAGTCACACTGGAACTGAGACACGGTCCAGACTCCTACGGGAGGCAGCAGTAG
>Ga0255183_1000139_pt1 | contig 32747 bp, 54 predicted proteins | sample Atl_UVDOM_RepB_8_FD_183638 | JGI IMG/M metagenome (GOLD analysis project Ga0255183, IMG submission 183638) | Freshwater microbial communities from Altamaha River, Georgia, United States - Atl_UVDOM_RepB_8d | ecosystem: Environmental > Aquatic > Freshwater > River | place: USA: Georgia...
GACCTGATGCAGACTGTCGGTCAGATTGTAAATGAAGCAAAGTTGGATGCTCCATCGGAAATCTGCGTTGATACAATTGGCCTCGGCGGCGGTGTTGCAGATCGACTGCGTGAACAGGGTTATAATGTTGTCGATGTGAACGTGTCTGAATCGTCAGCCATGAACCCGAATGCAAACAAGCTGCGTGATGAACTGTGGATGTCGGTCAAAGACTGGCTGGCAACAAGAGCTGTTAAACTGCCGCGTGATGAAACACTGCGACATGAGTTAGTGGCGCCACGGTATAACTTCAGCAGCTCTGGCAAGTTGATCGTAGAATCGAAGGATTCCATGCGGAAGAGGCGTATGCGTTCACCTGACTTGGCTGACGCACTGTGCCTGACTTTTGCAGGTAATGCTGCGATGGTTGGTGGTAGGGCTATGGCGTGGAAGCCGGGTAAACCGATAACACGCGGGATCAGAGGTGTGGTGTGATTGGTTGGCTCCTGTAGCTCAGTTGGAAGAGCAACTGATTTGTAATCAGTAGGTCGCGGGTTCAAATCCTGCCGGGAGCACCATTCGCATTCGTGTTAAATTTAGTGTAGTTTATGCAGCGAAGATAAGGTGATCGCGATGGCAGAACTTCGTCCGTATGAACAGACATGGCGAGATCGTCTTGCATCCATGCTGCTTGGCGATGGTCGTGCATCATTGGGTGCACAGCAGTTTGTTGAAGGGTTGCTTGGGTCACGCGGTCTTGGGACTACAGGGATGGGTCTGGTTGACCTGACGCCTGCTGGTATTCCTATGGCAGCGCAGGAGGCCCAAAGAGATGTAAACGCTGGAAACTATGTTGGCGGTATTCTTGGGGCAACGGCTGTTTTGCCTGCGGCAAAGGTGGCTGCCATACCTGCTAAAATAGCGGCAAACGAGGTTGCACGCACTATCCCTCAAAACCTCGATGAACTTAGGCTATTGATGTCTCAGAAATACCCTGATGTGAAATTGGATATTTCTGGAAAGGAATCTGGTCCAGTTGTCATCAATAGGATTGTTGTTCCAGAAGATCAACGCGGAAAGGGTATCGGCTCATCTGTTATGAATGACATATTAAATTATGCTGATCAGCAGGGTAAAGTTGCAGCACTTACACCAGATTCATCATTTGGAACTTCAAAAGGTAAGCTGATTGATTGGTATAGCAGTATGGGATTCAAAATGAACAAAGGAAGAAGCCGTGATAACTCAATATCGGAGTTAATGATGCGCCTTCCTAAACAGGGTGGTGAGTGATGGCTAAAACACCTGCATGGCAGCGGTCAGAAGGTAAGAATCCTTCCGGTGGTTTGAATGCAAAAGGTCGTGCATCGGCAAAAGCTGCTGGCATGAACCTGAAGCCACCAGTTAAGTCTGGCGATAATCCTCGTCGTGCGTCATTCTTGGCTCGTATGGGTTCAATGCCGGGACCAGAGCGCGATGAAAAAGGCAAGCCAACACGTTTACTTCTATCGCTGCAAGCATGGGGTGCGAGTTCTAAAGCGGATGCCAAGGCCAAGGCAAAAGCTATCTCCGCGCGAAATAAGGGAAAGGGCAGCAAGTGAAAAAGCCTGTCTGGAAAACGAAAGACCCGACGAAGACTGACAAGAAGCTGTCTCCTAAACAGAAGTCAGCTGCTAAATCGATGGCAAAGGCTGCTGGTCGGCCTTATCCTAATTTGGTTGATAATATGAGGGCTGTCGCCCGCATGAAGAAAGGAAAGTGACATGAGCAGCTTTTTGGCAAATGGTCGCGTCTGGGGTGACGCTGAATCAATCACAACATCTGCGACTGCAAGCAATGCTTACTCCGGCATCTATGTCGGTGGCACAGGCGATGTGATTGTGGTGACAGAAGCTGGCACGACAGTGACGTTCAAAGCTGTTCCAGTCGGCACGATCATCCCGATCCGCACGCAAAAGGTACTGGCAACTTCAACTGCTACCTTGATGGTCGGCTTCAAGTAAGAGGTACATCATGGCGCGTATGCCTGAAGGGATTGGCCTTCTTTCATCTCGTATGCAAGAGATGATGGGTGAAGGTGAGATGGATCGTTCTTGCCCAGTGGCAACACGCGACATCACGATGAACTTGAAGAACCGTGGCAAGGCAATCAAGGTTGCCATGTATGGTCCTATGAATCCTGATGAACCGAATGAAGATTACTGGCGCAAGATGGCTATGAAGTGGGATGTTCCTGCGGAAGAAGCTAAAACAATGCGCTGTGGTAATTGCTCTGCATTCATTCAGACAGCAAAGATGCTGAAGTGCATCGAAGAAGGGCTGGCTGATGGCGACAATGAAGCGGATGCCTTTGAGACTACTGAAGCGGGTGATCTTGGGTTTTGCGAAGTCTTCGACTTCAAATGTGCAGCCAAGCGCACTTGTGCCGCATGGATCGTCGGTGGACCAATCACTGATGAAGGTGACGGTGAAGACTACGAAGATGAAGACAGTGAAATGTACTCATCTGAAAACGGGGAAATGGACTGATGAATCTTAGCATCTGTGTTCCTGCGCGGGAGACTGTGAACACAGGGTTTTCGTATGATCTTGCAATGTTGTGTGCACGGTTTTACGGAAATGCTCCTGCGGGTACGACATTCAACTTGAACTTTCTCAACGGGACTTTGATTGCAGATCAGCGGTCAAAACTCGTTGAGATGAGTCTGAAACAAGGTGCAACGCATATTCTGTTCTTGGATAGTGATATGCGTTTTCCGTCATATTTAGTTGAGAAGCTAACTAAGCATGACAAAGACATAGTTGCCTGCAACTACGCATCGCGTCGATTGCCTGTGAAGACGGTAGCATTCAGAGACTTCTCTAATCTGTCTTATATGTATTCGATGGATAAGAATGGTATTGAAGAATGTGATGCTGTCGGCATGGGTTGTATGCTGATCAAGGCAGAAGTGTTCAAGCAGGTTAACTATCCGTGGTTCCAGATTCATTATCTTCCATCTGCTCGTATGTGGATGGGTGAAGATATGTACTTCTGTCAGGCAGCAAAGATGGCTGGTAAGAAGATTTGGATTGATCACGATCTATCCAAAGACATCAGGCATATCGGTTCTTTTGAGTTCGGGCATGAGCATACAGAACAGGCTATGGCTGATGATGAGGCGCTGGCAGCAGCGGCAGACAAGATCAAGGAGATGAGCGATGAAGGGTAAATCAAAGATCGCTAAGGTGATGGGCGAATATAAGAAGGGTACACTTCATGCGGGTGTGAACCCGAAGGGTCCGAAGAAGGCTCCTATGGCTAAATCTCGTAAGCAGGCGATTGCGATTGCTCTGTCTGAAGCCGGGATGAGCAAGAAGAAGAAGTAATGGAACACTTCTACGACCAGATTCAAGGCTGGTTTAACTTCAAGGAACCGTATCGTCAGGCTGTCCGAGAGGCGTCTGATGGTGCGGTTTTTGTCGAATTAGGGTGCTGGAAAGGTAAATCTGCTGCATTTCTAGGTGTTGAAATCATCAACGCTAGAAAAGCGGTTTCCGTCCATTTTGTCGATCATTGGGGAGGTTCCGATGAACCTGCGCACAAAGCTGATCCTGAGTTGGAACGTGTTTATGAGATATTTAACGGCAACATCGCACTTCTGCGCGGGCTTAATTGCTCTGTGCATCGACGGTTTACGGTGGATGCTGCGGCAGATTTTGCGGATAACAGCGTGGATTTCATCTGGATTGATGCAGGCCATGAGCACGATGAAGTCATGGCTGACATCACTGCGTGGTTCCCGAAGCTGAAAGTCGGCGGCGTCATCGGTGGTGACGATTATCCTATGGATGGTGTAAAATCAGCAGTGAAACAGTTTTTCCCGCAGCACGAAGTCGGCACAGAGGGTGGATGGCAGTGGTGGCGGGTACGGAAAAGGGGTCAATGATGGCTATGCAAGACATCCAGCCGGGGACATACACACCAGACCTGATCCCACAGTCTGCTGATGGGCCGCAGGATGCGGCATATAACACTGAAACTGGCTATCTGACGCCATACGATGTGCCGATGTCTGAAGACCAGTTCCGATACACTGTGTATCAGGCTATTCAGGACGCACAGACATACATTGACAGCTATATCGCGCCTGAACGTGAACAGGCGATGGCGTATTATCTGGCTGAACCGCTGGGTAATGAAGAGCAGGGACGATCACAAATCGTTATGACGGAAGTACGCGACACGGTACTCGCGATGCTTCCGTCATTGCTCCGAATCTTCACAGGCGGCGACAAGATTCTGGAATTTGTGCCTAAAGGTGCAGAGGATGTTGAAGCCGCAGCACAGGCAACAGACCTGATTGATTACATCTTCAACCAAGAAAACCCCGGCTTCCGTACATTGCATGATGCAATGAAGGATGCACTGATCCTGAAGACGGGCATTCTGACTTGGTACAAGTTGGATGAAGTCAGTGTTGAATATTACTCATATTCAGGTCTAAATCAGGCTGAAGCAAACATCATCACCAATGATCCTGATGTTGAAGTTGATAGCATCTCAGAAGAGATGGACCTGATCAGTGGTGAAGTGAAGATCAGCCTTACTATTCGTCGTAAACGGAAGAACCCGCGTTACGTTGTCGAGTGCATTCCACCTGAACAGTTCCTTATCGACAACGAAGCAACATCGTTGGATGACTTCATTTACATGGGTCGCCGCAAACTGATGACAATCAGTGAACTTGTGGCAATGGGATACGACCGCACGATCATTGAGCAGAACGCTGGCACAGGCGGCTTCGAGATGAATAACGAAGTACTGGTGCGCAATCCTGCTGACCAGTCATTCTTCGGTCTTGAGCTTGGAAACGATGAAAGCACCAACAAGGTGTTTTACGTTGAAAGCTATATCAAGGTTGATAAGGACGGTGATGGCATCGCAGAACTGCATAAGGTCTGCACGGTTGGAAATGGTGCTTATGTTCTGCATGATGAAGTTGTGCAATCTGCACCTTTCTCCATCCTTGCACCTGATCCAACACCGCACACAATCTTTGGTCAGTCGATTGCTGATCAGACGATTGATTTGCAGCGCATCAAATCAGCCATCATGCGCAATACGCTGGATTCACTGGCACAGTCGATCCATCCGCGTACTGCTATCGTTGAAGGACAGGTTAACATCGACGATGTGTTGAACAATGAGACTGGCGCAATTATTCGTATGCGTCAGGCTGGTGCAGTGCAGCCGTTTACGACACCATTTGTCGGTCAGCAGGCACTTGGTGTGATGGCATATATGGATGAAATCAAGACGCAGCGCACAGGCATTTCGCGTGCGTCACAGGGTCTTGATGCAGACGCATTGCAATCTACAACACGCGCTGCTGTGCAGGCACAGTTGTCATCGTCGCAGGAGCGCATCGAAATGATTGCGCGTCTGTTCTCCGATGGCCTAAAGCGCTGCTTCCAAGGTTTGCTGAAGCTGGTGATCCAACATCAGGACAAAGCAAAAATCATTCGTCTGCGTGGCAAGTTTGTCCCGATTGATCCGCGTGGTTGGGATGCCAACATGGATATGGTCGTTAACATTGCACTTGGTCGCGGTTCTGATGAGCAGCGCATGGCATTCTTGATGACTATTTTGCAGCAGCAGAAGGAAGCAGTGCAGGCATTTGGTCCAATGAATCCGCTGTGTGGCGTTGATAAGATTGCATCGACATTGGCGCAGATCACACAACTTGCAGGCTTCCAAGACACTGCAAAGTTCTGGAACCAGATCACACCGCAGCAGGTACAGGAATATGCTCAGATGATGGCGTCGAATAAGTCGCCTGATCCTGCGACAATGCTTGCTAATGTTGAGGCAGAGAAGATCAAAGCTGACATCATTATCAATGCTGCCAAGCAGGAATTGGATCGCCAGAAGGCAATCGCGCAGGCAGATATTGAGCGCGATAAGCTGTATGTCGATTCACTGATGAAGGCCATTGAGATTCAGGCCAAGTATGGCGCGCAGGTCGATATGGCTGTCATCAAGGGTGAAGTTGAGAAGCAGCGCGAAGAAATCAAACAGATATTTGCAACGGTTGGCGCCCAGCAGCAGCAGCAGATGCAGCAGCAGCCTGTGATGCCACCGATGCCAGTACCACCGGGGGTAATGTGAGATGCAGACTTTTGAACAGGAAGAGCTATGGCGGTCAGCCAAGGTTTTCCATGATGACGCGCTGTTCAATGAGTTAATGAAACGGCTGGAACAGCGTTACATGAATCAGTGGCGTCAATCGCCACCGGATCAGGCATCTGTCAGGGAGGATGCCTATAACATGGTCCGTGCGGTATCTGCTCTTTCTGAAGAACTGTCTGCACTCGCAGCAGAGAAGAAAGTTGCAGATTTCAACGCCCGATTGAAACGGGCATAACTTGGGAGTAATATAATGTCGAATGCCGAGAAGTCGCAGCCTAGCGAAATCGGCCTTGCAGATGCCGCTGGTCGTATCTCAGCAATTCTGGAAGGGTCCGCACCCACAGCCGAACCTGAGAAAAAGCAGATGGCTCCTGCCGCAGTCGAAGAGACTGAGGCGACTGCTGAAGATGCTGATGAGACTTCAGCACCTGATGACGAGGCAGCGTCGAATGACGCGTCTGATGGTGATGAAACAGCAGATGAAGCAGGGAATGATGATGATGGCTCTGAAGAGCAGCTGAAGCCGGATACGCTCGTAACCGTCAAAATTGACGGCAAGACGCAGCAAATCCCGCTAAAAGAGGCTTTAGAAGGGTATCAACGTCAATCCGATTACTCGCGGCGTATGAATGAGTTGCGTTCTGAGAAGCAGGCGGTTGAGGCTGAAAGGTCGCAGCTTCGTGTAGCCACTGAACGGGTTTTGCAGGAACTTCAGCAGTTCGAAATGCAGGAACCTGATTGGCAGCGGTTGCACCAAGAAGACCCGATCAACTTTCCGCTGATTGAGAAGCAGTGGCGTGACCAGCAGGCTCGTAAGCAGCAGTTGCAGGCACAAAAGGCTTATCTTGATCAAGTCGCTTATCAGAAGGACTTGGAGCAAAAGCAGCAGCTTGTTGAGATTGGACGAAAGTACCTTCTTGATACGTTTGCTGAATGGAAGGACCAAGAGAAGTTCGAAGCATCGACCAAACAGCTTCGTCAGTACGGCATGAAACAAGGCTTCACTGAAGAGGAATTGGGAAATGTTTACGATCCTCGTTATGTCGTAATGCTTGAGAAAGCACGGAGATATGATGAATTGCAGGTCAAACGTCCTCAACCTGTTAAGCAGGATGGACCAAGGCCAATGCGTTCCGGTTCGACTGCTTCATCTCCTAGAACGCAAACTGATGTCGCCCGTGTAAAACAGCGTCTCAAATCAACAGGCCACGTTAATGACGCGGCTGCTCTCTTTGCAATGCTAGACAGGAAGTAAGACAATGACGACAGTTTCCAAGGTTACAACCTACGATGCTCCGAACTCCATCAGGGAAGATTTGAGCAACATCATCTATGACATCAGCCCGACTGATACGCCATTTATGAGCAACATCGGTCGCGACACCTGCGAAAACACATATTTCGAGTGGCAAACGGACATTTTGGCCAGTGCTGACACTGGTAATGCCGCCATCGAAGGCGCCGATGCAGGTGATGCTGACTTCACTCCTACCGTCCGTGTCGCAAACTACACTCAGATCAGCAAGAAAGTGATCTCTGTGTCAGGCACTGACGATGTCGTGAACAATGCAGGTATGCGCACACAGATGGCCTATCTCACCGCTAAAGCCGCAAAAGAGCTGAAGCGTGATATGGAAGCTATCCTCACCAGCAACCAAGCTGGCGTGGCTGGCAATAGCACATCGACTGCTCGTAAGACTGCTGGTCTGCCCACATGGCTCATCACCAACTCGCAGGCTAACGGTGCAACCGTTTCGGAAATGTCCGGTGCTAACGGCAACGGCTATCCCGACACAGCGTGGACTTCGCTTTCGACTTCGACAGACGTTGCTCTGACGGAAACGATGCTGAAAACCGCAATTCAGCAGGTCTGGACGCAGGGTGGTGATCCGTCGATCTTCATGGTCAACGCATACAACAAGACTGTTGCTTCTGCGTTCTCTGGCCTTGCACAGCAGCGCGTGAACTACACATCTGCAACACCGTTGAAGATCATTGCAACGGCTGATGTGTATCTCGGTGACTTTGGTGAAGTGGCTATCGTTCCTAACCGCTTTAGCCCCGGCAACTTCGCCTTCGTGCTCGATCCTGAGTATGCTTCGGTTGCTTATCTCCGTCCGTTCCGCACGTTCGACATCGCTAAAACTGGCGACTCGGACAAGAAGGAAATGGTCGTGGAATACGGCCTCCGCATTAAGTCTGAAAAGGCTCATGCAGTCATCGCGAACATCATTGCTTCGTGATAACACTGGGGCAGGAGAAATCCTGCCCCTTTCATCTTGGGGAACACTATGGCTGAAGAATACGCACCCGGTTCATTTAATCTTGGTTATGACAGCGTTAGTGGAACGCTGACCAAGATGCACATCACGACAGATCAGAAAATGGTCTTTGAAGATGTGGTCAACATTGACGGGATTGCAGAGCAAAACAAAGCAATCAGGGACAGCATCAGCAATACAGAGCGCCTGCCGGATGGCATGGTGAAAGTGGCATCTTTGCCCATGATGGTGTATCTTGAATTGCAGCAGAAGGGCATTTTGAAGGATAAGATGGCCTTCCGTAAATGGCTTCGGTCTGACGCAGCAGCGCCTTACCGTAATCACCGGATCACAAGCTGATGGGCACAATCACTAACTATTCAACGCTGCAATCAGCAATCGCTGACTATCTGAACCGTGCTGACCTGACTTCTCAGATTCAGACGTTCATTCAGTTTGTTGAGGCAGACTTGAATACGCGGCTTCGTTGCCGTGAAATGATTGTGCGTGCCACAACCACCAATGATGACGAGTTTGTTAAGCTGCCTCTCGATTTTCTTGAGGCACTCAACTTGCAGATTGTTGGCGGTGCATCACCGTTGCGATATGTCACGCTGGATGAAGCTGACATGATCAACAAGGCGCAGGTTCTAACGCAGGTGTCAGTGTATTCACTGATGAATGGTGCGATTGAACTTATTCCGCCACCAAGCACTGATGTTGAAATTGAGATGGTCTATTATGGGAAGATTCCTGCATTGACCGACTCAAACACAACAAACTGGCTGCTGACTAAAGCACCTGATGTTTATCTGTATGGCGCACTTGTCCATGCAGCACCGTTCCTGATGGATGACCAACGCATTCCTGTATTTGGCAACATTTACCTGAAGCGCGTTGAGGAACTTAATCAGGAATCACAGAAGTCACTGCATAGCGGTTCGCCGCTGCTTGCTCGCACCCGCAGCATTTACATCTAGGAGCTAACAGATGTCTAAGTCTAATGCTTTTGAAAATTCGCTGTTGAAGTTGATCTTCAACGCTACTGCAATCGCAAATCTTGCAGACAATGCTGCAACATCTCCGCTGACTAATCTGTATGTGTCTTTGCACACAGCAGACCCCGGCGAAGCTGGCGACCAGTCAACAAATGAAGTGTCTTACACTTCTTATGCGCGTGTTGCAGTTGCTCGTACGACAGGTGGTTGGACTGTCACAAACAACAGCGTCTCGCCTGTCGCCAACATTGACTTCCCGGCTGCTACTGGTGGCACGGCGACTGTGACATACTTTGGCGTTGGCTCTGCATCGTCTGGCGCTGGCGTTCTTTACTATAGCGGCACGGTGACGCCCAGCATCTCTATCTCGTCTGGTGTGACGCCACGACTGACAACGGCCTCCACTATCACTGAGGACTAATCCTCATGGCATTCGTCTCTGCTGATCGTGTCAGAGATACAAGCACAACGACAAGCACCGGGAACTTCACGGTTTCCGGTACTGCTCCGACTGGCTTTCGTACACTGTCGGCTGTGCTTAGTGTCAATGACACGTTTTACTATGTCATTCAGGCGCAGGGTGCGAATGAGTGGGAAGTCGGCGTTGGTACATATTCCAGCGCAAACGTGTTTGCACGTACAACTGTGCTTGCATCTTCAAATGCAGGTAGCGCAGTAAACTTCTCTGCTGGCACGAAGGATGTGTTCACTACGCTGGCAGCAGCGCGAACCATTCAGCGTCAGTCAGATGGAAGTGTGTATGCAGGATCAGGTGGTGGGTCTGACAATGCAATTATCCTGAATGGGATTACGATTGCATCAAACTACACGATTCCGACTAGCTACAATGCTGGTTCGTTTGGACCTGTGACAATTAACAGCGGTGCTACGGTCACTGTGCCGTCAGGCAGCGTGTGGACGGTGGTGTAATATGCCTCTGAAGCTCAATTCAACTGGCGGCGGTAGTGTCACTGTTGATGTGCCTAATACGGCATCGACATACACTGCTACTTTGCCTGCAAGAACAGGAACGATCATCACATCCGCAGACAGTGCAACTGTTACGCAGAGTATGATTGCTTCTGGCGTTGCTGGTACTGGTCCTGCTTTCAGCGCGTATAGATCAACAACTCAATCTAGTGTGTCTGCTAATACATTTACAAAAATTCAATTTGATACTGAAGAGTTTGATACAAACAGTAACTACGACAATACAACAAACTATCGGTTTACACCGACAGTTGCTGGATATTATCAATTCAATGCCTGTTTCCAGCCTAGCGCGAGCGGTGCTGCTCTTGTTTCCATTTATAAAAATGGATCACGAGTTAAGGAAGGAAACATTATTCAAACAGGCAGTGCTGGCGGCCCAAATACAACAGTTTCTGCCTTAATATACTGCAATGGAAGTACAGATTATGTTGAGGCTTATGCCTATGACACATCTGCAACAAACATTGCTGGTTCTTCAACAGCTACATATTTCCAAGGCTTCTTGGCGAGAGGTGCATAATGAGCCTATACGACAAGATCATGCTTATTTATCCATCATTAACAATGATGGATTTTATGACATACATCACGCTTCAAAATGATGCTGATGGGCGAGGTGACTACATTGCTCGCTGGGAGCATCCTACTTTCCCGCAGCCAACAGAGCAACAACTTAAGGAAGTTGGCGCATGAGCACCCTAAAAGTCATCAACGTCATTCATCCTTCAGGAAGCACAAATAACATTGTGACTGACTCAAGCGGCAATGTGATTTTTGGCGGCACGGCTGCAATGGCATCGTCGTATCTTCGCAACCGCATCATCAATGGAGATATGCGAATTGATCAGCGCAATGCTGGAGCAAGTGTGACTCTTTCTGATTCAACGATCACATACGGGGTTGATCGTTTTCTTGCCTATGAAAGCACATCTGCTTCAAGCTGCACTGTTCAGCAAGTTTCTGATGGCCCTACATCTGCAACTAATGGAGTTGTATTCCCAAACTCCTTGAAGTTTACGGTTGGCACGGGTGGAACAGCAACAGCATCGCAGCTTGCCATCATTGAACAGCGCATTGAAGGATACAACGTATCAGACTTTGGATACGGCTCCACAAGCGCGTTGACTACAACTCTTAGATTTTGGGTCAAATCCAGCGTAACTGGTACGTTTGCTGTTGGTTTGCGCAATGCAAATGATACGCGGTCGTATGTCACAACTTATACGATTTCGTCTGCAAATACTTGGGAGCAAAAGACGATCACTATAACGGGTGATACAACAGGAACGTGGAACACTACAAACGGCAGCGGCTTACAAATTCGTTGGGATTTGGGTTCAGGATCAACTTATCAAACATCAACATTAGATGCTTGGCAGTCTGGTCTATATTTTAGCACAAGTGGAAGAGCCAATTTGATTGGCACATCATCTGCGACATTCTTCATCACAGGCGTCCAGCTTGAAGTTGGCTCTGTCGCCACGCCGTTTGAACGCCGTCAGTATGGGCAAGAGTTGGCGCTGTGTCAGAGGTATTTTGCGCGGCTTGGTTCTTTGTCTGGCAACTATGTTGGATTTGGCGCTGGTATGTGCGACACCACATCAACGGGGTTTATTTACATTAAATACCCAGTAACCATGAGAGGCACACCAGCTCTTTCACAATCAAACACTTGTATTTATTCAACAACAGCAACATTTGCCACATCTAGTCTTGGAACTGTCTATTATGGTGGTGATTCACTTGCTGCAAATGTGAATGTGACGGGAACTATGACGGCAGGGCGTGGTGCTATGTTAATCGGAAATAACAATGCTTCTGCCTACATTGATCTGTCTGCGGAGCTTTGATCATGCCATATCAAAATGCAAAGTATCTCAAAGACTTTAATGGCAATAACGCTTGTATCAGCGTTTACATCAATGGTGTGCAATTTATTGTTCCTATTGATGAATCAAACACAGATTACAACAACATCATGCAGCTTGTCGCAGAAGGCAAGCTAACCATCTCACCAGCGGAGTAAGATGATGCCGATTACGATCAGCGGTAGCACAGGTGTTGCAGGCGTTGACGGGTCTGCATCTACGCCTGCGTTTCAAGGAACAGACACTAACACTGGAATTTACTTTCCCGGTGCAGACCGTATTGGTTTGGCAGAAGGTGGGGTGCAAGTTGGCGAATTTGATGCAAGCGGTAATTTAAAATTCAACAGCGGCTATGGCTCTGTTGCTACAGCTTATGGTTGCCGTGCTTGGGTGAACTTCAACGGTACAACTGCATCACCATCAACAATTCGTGGAAGCGCAAACGTCACAAGCGTTACAAAAAATACGACAGGTGATTATACGGTTAACTTCACATCAGCTATGCCAGATGCAAACTATTGTGTTGCTGGAACTGCTGGTTATACACAAGGTGGATCATCAAGCAGTGTTGGATACCTTTCGTTAAAAGGAAATACTTCATTAAGTACAGGGTCTGTATCTGTAATCACAACTTATCAAAATGGAACGACCCAAGATGATGGGACCGTTTGTGTAGCAATTTTCCGTTGAGGTGAGATATGAGCAAGCAAATTATCTATCCAAACGGAAATGGCGGCATCTGTTTAGTCATGCCAACTAGAGAACTTCCTGTTGAAGAAGTGGCTCGTAAAGATGTGCCTGCTGGAATCCCGTATCGCATCATTGATGAATCAGATGTTCCTGCGGATCATACGTTTTTCAACGCATGGGAAGCTGATTTCAGCAATCCTGATGGTTATGGAATTGGCGCAGAAGCATGGTTTGCTGAACAGGAGAATAAGTAATGATTACGGTCAACATGGACAAGGCAAAACAGATCGGCCACACCATGCGCCGTGAAGCACGCGCAGAAGAGTTTGCGCCTTATGACAAGATCATCGCAGCGCAAATCCCCGGTCAGAATGCGCAGGAAGCGGAAGTTGCTCGTCAGGCTATTCGTGAGAAATATGCTACAATCCAGCAGGCGATTAATGAGGCATCTACGCCAGAAGAGATTAAGGTTGCATTGGGGCTCTAAATGGCTGACTGGCTTGGCATAGCAGGGACACCAATATCATCAGGGCCAATCTCTGCGGCTCTGATTGAACCTGCTATTTATGTCGAAGCTGTTGGTTCGGCTACTGGCACTTGCACAGTCACTGCGGTTGGTGCGTCAACTTATGACGCTGTGGCATCTGCCGCTGGCACTTGCACAGTCACTGCGGTTGGTGCTTCTACATTTGCTTCTATAGCATCTGCAACAGGAACCTGCACTGTTGCAGCAGTTGGCGCTTCAACATTTGCTGCTGTTGCATCAGCAACTGGAACTTCGGATGTTGCAGGAATTGGAATTTCGACAGCTGCTGCAACAGGTGCGGCTTCTGGAACAGCGGATGTTTCCGGTGTCGGTACGCAGATCATCAACTCGGTTGGCGCTGCAACTGGAACATCATCTGTTTCAGGCATAGGCGCCTCCACATTTGCGGCAGTTGGAAGTGCATCTGGAACATCTACAGCAGCAGCTGATGGACAGGGTGTACTTGTCGTATCGGCTGTGGCTTCTGCTTCTGGAACATCCACAGCATCTGCTGTTATGACTGCTACAGCAACAATGGTTGCAACCGCAGTTGGCACATCAACCGTAAACGGTGTTCTAAGGGCAACGGCTACCTTCACTGGAACGGCAGTCGGTTATGCTGTATGCTTTGGCTACATTAAAAATGTCGGTTGGACGCCTGAGCCAGTCGATCCTGACACATGGACGGATCAGCCAGTTAACGATGCTACATGGACGGCATCAACATCAACTGGTGACTGGTCGGTTATACCGACACAGGACGATGAATGGACAGAAGTGCCTACGCCAAATTCAAACTGGCAGAAGGCGGCTTAGGAGAGAATAGATGGCTGACAGTTACACAACTAACCTCAATCTCACTAAGCCCGAAGTTGGGGCCAGCCGTGATACATGGGGAACCAAGATCAACGGCGATATGGACACGCTGGATGGCGTTTTTAACGCTGCTGGTAATGGTACATCTGTCGGGTTGAATGTTGGTGCTGGCAAAACACTAACTGTAGCTGGAACTGCAAACATCAGTGGAACACTTGTTGTTCCGACATCTACATCACCTACACAGGTGACAGATGGTTCTATGGTGTGGGACAGCGATGATAACTTGCTGACAGTTGGAACTGGTCTAGCACGTAAAACAATGGTTGATACGGATAGCACGCAGACTCTTACTAATAAGACTCTGACTGCTCCTGTTATATCGACAATCAGCAATACTGGAACTGTAACGCTTCCAACAAGCACTGATACACTGGTTGGTCGTGCTACAACAGACACTTTGACAAATAAAACGATCAATGGATCAAACAACACAATAACAAACATTTCGATGACAAGCGCTGTCACAGGAACACTTCCTGTTGCTAATGGCGGTACTGGTGTTGCTACGATTACAGCCAACAATGTCATTCTTGGAAATGGCACTTCTGCTGTTCAAACAGTTGCGCCCGGTTCATCTGGAAATGTTTTGACATCTGATGGAACTACATGGGTTTCATCTGCACTGTCATCGTTCTCAAATATGCAGGTTTTCACATCTAACGGCACGTTTACCGTTCCATCAGGCGTAACTAAAGTAAAAGTTACTGTAGTTGGCGGTGGTGCAGGAGGAAGCAGTGGTAGCGGCAATGCTGGTGCAGGCGGCGGTGGCGGAACAGCCATCAAGATCATCTCTGGTCTTACTCCAGCAGGAACAGTATCTGTCACAGTAGGCAGCGGTGGTTCTGCTGGCTCTAATGGTGGCACTTCATCATTTGGCGCGTATTGCTCTGCAACTGGTGGAAGCACAACTACAGGCGCTAATGGTGGTCCCGGTGGTTCTGGTTCTAGCGGTGATCTAAATATGACTGGTCAAGGTGGCAATGGTGGTGCTTTGGTTGGCAGCCGTGGCTATTATGGCGGTGGTGGTTCATCGTTTATGGGTGGCGGCGGCGCCGGATATGTTGATGGCGGTGGCGGCAATGGTGGACTTTATGGCGGCGGCGGCGGTTCAGGCGCATCAGGTGCGGCTGGTGTTGTCGTTGTGGAGTATTGATAGATGAAACAGGCTCTGATCTCTCCAAACGAAAATGTTTACGTTTACGGATATGGCAATGTCGGTAAACGTATTGCAGAAGTATCCACTTCAACTTTTGAAGTGGCTGCACCTTTGTTTTGGACGCCATGTCCAGACTATGTAACGGCAGAGGCTTATTACTATAGCGATAACGGTTCTTTTTCCGTTATTCCTGCTCCTATTCCTCCGCAGCCGGAATGATGAATTATGGAAATGCAGTCGATCATCAATATGTCGGTTGCGGCTGCATTTGGTGTAGCTGGCTGGCTAGGTCGTGAGATGTGGGGTGCAGTCAAAGAACTGCGCAAAGACCTGCATGAGTTGGAAGTTGGTCTTCCAAAAGAATATGTCCAGAAAGTCGATTTAGATAAGCGCATGGAGCATATCGAATATATGTTCCAGCGCATCTACGACAAACTGGAAAGCAAGGCAGACAAACCTTGATAGTTTCACAAAAAGAGGGAGATGACGAGGTGAACAAACATGGACCCCGCATCTATTGCTCTTATATTTGGTGCAGCAAAGACTGCTTATGAAGCTATTAAGACAGGCATCAAGGTCGGTAAAGAAATACAGGGTATGGCGGGTGACATCGCCAAACTTTACGGATCAGTTACCAGTCTCACTAAACTATCGTCTAATCCTCCTAAGCCTAAAATGTTTAGCAAGGTGTCTGCCGAAGAAATGGCAATGGACATCGTTGTTAAACGTAAACAGGCAGAAGAATGGTTTGCGCAGGTCAAAAATGAGTTTGTCGCCACGTATGGAATTGCGGGGTGGCAGGAAGTTGAACGTGAACTCACGCGCATCCAAAAGGATCAGAAGGCAGCGCGTGAAAGAGCAGCCAAGGAAGCGGAAGAGTTTCAGCGTGAGGTGATGATAATCTGTACCATTGGTGGTATTGTTATCTGCATCATCATCGGTGTTTTTCTGGTGTTTCTGGCTATATAGGGGGACAGCATGGACCTATTGAAAACATTTGGACCATTGCTCCAGACAGTTGCTCCTACGCTGGCAACAGCCTTGGGTGGACCATTGGCAGGTGTTGCTGTCAAAACATTGTCTTCGGCTCTCCTTGGGCATGAAGAAGGCAATGAAGACGATGTAAAGGCTGCCTTGGAAAAGGCAACGCCAGAACAGCTTGCAGCTGTGAAGCAGATTGACGCTGATTTCAAGGTTCGCATGAAGGAACTGGACATTGATCTTGAGCGCATTGCTGCTGCTGATCGTGACAGCGCCCGTAAGATGCAGGTATCAACCCAAGACTGGGTTCCACGTATGCTTGCACTCCTGATCACCGTTGGATTCTTCGGCATCCTGACTTGGATGCTTCTTCATGGTATGCCGCAGAATGGCACTGAAGCACTGCTTATGATGCTTGGTGCACTTGGTACGGCATGGACTGGGGTAATCAACTTCTACTATGGTTCATCGGCTGGATCGAAGGAAAAGAATGCCTTGATCGGCAAGGGAGATGGAAAATGAAGAGCAACTGGGAAGACTGCTTTAGGATGGTCTTGAAGCATGAAGGTGGATTTGTAAACCATCCGCGTGATCCCGGTGGTATGACCAATCTCGGTGTCACAAAGAGAGCATGGGAAGAATACACAGGTCAGCAGGCTGATGAGGCAGAAATGCGCAGTCTGACACCTGAGATGGTTCAGCCGTTCTATAAGGCTCGTTACTGGGACAAAATACGTGGAGATGAACTTCCGTTTGGAGTTGATTATGCAGCCTATGATCTGGCAGTTAACTCTGGACCAGCCCGTGCAGCTAAATACCTACAGCAGATCGTAGGTGTTCCGGCAGATGGCATCATTGGGCCAAAAACACTGGCTGCTATTAACGAAGCACCTGCTGATGAGGTGATTGATGCTCTTTGTGGGATGCGGATGGACTTCTTAAAAGGCTTGCCCACCTTTGATACCTTTGGAAAGGGTTGGACTCGTCGTGTTGCTGAAGTCGAAGAGAAGGCAAAGGGCATGGCCTGAAGCCTGTTTCGTGGTATAAATAATGGACTTCTGAGGGATAACTATGCCACTGGCTCCAATTAACATTCCACCCGGTGTCTTGAAGACGGCAACGCCGCTTCAGGTCAAAGGTCGCTATTGGGATGCAAATTTGATCCGCTGGCGTGCTGGTAAATTGCTTCCTATTGGTGGGTGGCAGCGTATCAGTGAAACACCGCTTGCAAGCACTGTTCGCACCATTTTTAGCTGGTCCAGCACAATTGGATCATCTCTCACTGTTTTTGGTTGTGATGATAAATTGTATTCGCTTGAAGGTGCGACATACGATGACATTACACCTGATGGTTTTGTTGGTGCTGAAGATACGTCAGTTGGTGGCTATGGTGCTTATGACTATGGCGAACTGCTGTATGGTGATGACACAGATTTAACTTATCCGCGTCCTGAATCTGCTTCATTTATCCCACCGTTCTCATGGACGTTTGATAACTGGGGTGGCGAACTTCTTGCTGTTGCATCTAGCGATGGTCGATTGCTTCACTGGCAAGAAGGTGAAGGAAAGATCACTGTAGTTGGTATTGAACCAATTACATCTATTGCTCGCGTTTCAAACGTGGCAACAGTAACAACTACATATAATCACGGGTTCACCAATGGTAATACCGTTGTGATTAGTGGAAATTCTGTTTCATCTTTGAACGGAACATACACAATCACATCTGTTCCAAGTCTCACCACATTTACCTATGCTAACTCTGGTACAAATACGACTGGAACAGGTGGAACTGCGTCATATCCAACTGCTGATCTTCCACCGACAAATAACCGTGGTGTTATCGTCACTCAGGAACGCCATGCTGTTTTGATTGGTGCTGGTGGTAATGCTCGTCGTGTTGCGTGGTCTTCACGCGAAGATTACACAGATTGGGATTTTGCCAGTACAACAAATACGGCTGGCTATCTTGATCTTGATACCGCAAGTAAGATCATCATGTGCGCAGCAGTGCGTGAAGGCACGCTGATTTGGACGCAAGACGAAGTATGGCTGATGCAGTATATTGGTCTTCCATATATCTACAGCATCAACCGTATTGGTTTTGGATGCGGGATCATTGCTCCACGCGCATTTGCTACGACTGCTGGTCGTTGCATTTGGATGGGCAAAGAATCCTTCTGGATTTATGATGGCGGTACTGTCAGGCCGCTTCGCTGCGATGTTGGCTCTTATGTTTTTGAGAACATCGACACTGACAGTGGCGCGCTCTATACGCATGGTGCTGAAAACAATGTCTTTCCTGAAGCATGGTTTTGGTATCCATCAACAGGATCAACAACACCAGATCAGTATGTAGTTTATAACTATGCTGAAGACTGGTGGACTATTGGAACAATGGACAGAACTGCTGCATTTGGAGCAAGTATCTTTCCTTATCCGATAGCTGCTGACTCTAATAATGATATTTTCTTCCAAGAAAACGGATGGACAGCGGCAGGTGCTTCACTTGAAGGTCAACGATGGGTTGAGACATCATCCATTAACATTCAAAATGGCAATCTGGTCAGTCATCTTCGTCAGGCTATCACTGATAGTGGGTATGGCTATGACAGCACTACAATCACTGTCTATTCCAGCTTCACACCAGAAGGTGCTGAAACAACATCTGGTCCTTATACTCCGCGTTCTAGTGGTTATACTGATATGCGGGTTACTGGGCGTGATTTCCGCATGAAGATCACAGCAACACAAGATGCTCCTTGGAGCATTGGTGAAATGCGGATTGAGTTTATGGGGAGTGGTGGACGATGAACATTACATTTCCACCTGTACCAGCGTCCTATGATAATGGTTACTTCAACAGAGCCTTTGCGACTTTTTCTCAGGCAGTAAATCAGTCTGTGACTAAGTTTGAGGCTGTTGAAAGCATCTTGCTACAAGCATCTGACGGATCAGTCTGGAAGGTAACTGTAAGCAATACAGGTACACTAACTACAACGGCGGTTCCACTTGGACAAACAGGCGCACCTCCTTACTAAAATGGAGAAAGCACTTAGATTGGGTGGCGGTACGCATTCAGTCGGTGACATCTATCTTGGTTTGCAGTCTGGTAAGTATCAGGGATGGTTCACGGATAACTCTGGTGTGATTACAGAGATATTAGTTGGACCACAGAAGAAATGGCTGAACTGTTTTTTGGTGTTCGGTGACATGGAAGAGGCGATGAGTATGCACCCGCAGGTCATCGCATTTGCTAAAGAGCATGGTTGCTCTTTTATGACCATGAACGGACGCTGGGGATGGCAGAAGATTCTGCCGAAATATGGATGGACCAACAGGTCGGTGTCTATGGCACTACCATTGGAGGATTAAAATGGGCAAAGGTGGCGGCGGTGGTCAACAACAGGTCGTGAATAAGACAGAACTGCCTGAATGGGTGCAGGAAGCAGGTAAGAAGAACCTTGCTGCTGCCTATCAGGTATCTGAAAACATGATGGGACCATATACAGGTCAGCGTGTTGCAGATATTAGCAGCGGTCAACTTCAGACCATCGGGGACATTGCATCTAGCTATGGCATGGCACAGCCTGCTTATGCTTATGCGCAACAAATGGCTGCACAGTCTGGTCAGTACCAGCCGCAGCAAGTGCAGGCAGGTCAGCTTTCAACGACTGATCTTGCTCCATATATGAACCCATTTACTCAGTCTGTCCTGCAATCATCTCTGGACACATTGAACCAACAGCGGATGCAAAACCTGAATGCTGCGTCTGATGCAGCTATTCGTGCCCGTGCATTTGGTGGATCACGCCAAAGCATTCAGGAAGGTGTTGTAAACGCGGCTGCCCAGCAGCAGGCTGCAAACCTTGCTGCACAGTTGTATTCGCAGAACTTCCAGCAGGCGCAGCAGGCAGCACAATCTGATATTGCCCGTCAGATGGCTGCACAGCAGCTTAATCAGGCTGCTGGATTGCAGCAGGCTGGCATTGGTCTTCAAGGTGCACAGGCACTCGGCGGTCTTGCTGGTGCAGGTCAACAGGCTTATCTCACTGGTGCATCATCTGCTCTTGCTGCCCAGTCTGCTTTGCAACAGCAGCAGCAGGCTGAACTTGATGCAATGCAGCAGGCTTATCGTGAAGCCCAGCAATTCCCATTGCAGCAGTTGCAGATTCCTGTCCAAGCACTCGGTGCTACACCGTATGGACAGACAAATACGCAGACTGGTCCCGGTCCTTCCAGCAATCCATTGCTGACTGGTTTGGGTGCAGCCGCGTCTGCCGCGTCTCTCATTGGTACGATTGCATCACTATGATCGACACTGCGTTACTGTTTAGTGGTGGCAAAGACAGTCTGGCTTGTTTGTATTTGAACAAAGACAAATGGGATCAGATGTATGTTGTATGGCTAAACACTGGTGCAGCGTATCCTGAAATGGTCGCGTATATGGCTGAATGGAAGAAAAAGTTGCCACACTTTGTGGAACTTAATTCTAATCAGCCTGAGAACATACAGAATTTCGGTTGGCCTGTTGATGTGTTGCCAGTCAATAACACAATGGTTGGCAGACATATCAGCGGAGAAACTGGACCATTGATGCAGCCTTATGTGTCGTGCTGCTCAACTAACATCTGGATACCTTTGCACTATGGGGTGAAGGATTTAGGTGTTACAAAGGTGATCAAAGGTCAGCGTAATTCTGACGCAAAAAAGTCAACTGCGCGAAATGGTACAAAGGTGGATGGCATTGAGTTTATAATGCCAATCCAAGATTGGACCGAAGAACAGGTTTTCAAGTATCTTGATGAAGTCGGCGCTGTGCTGCCACCGGGATACAAAGAAGGTGAAAAAACAGGAAGAGACTGCTGGGACTGCACTGCATATCTTTCTGACAATGAACAGCGGATTAAGAATCTGTCTCCGTTCAAAAAAGCAGAGGTGCTGCGTAGGTTAAACATCATCGACGAGGCAGTTGGAAAGCAGTGGGTGAGCTATGGCTGATGTAAACACTATTGCGGAATACATCTACAGAAGAGCGCCACTCTACGGCATTGATCCAAATCTTGCTGTCGGCATTGCTCGTTATGAAGGTCTAAATCCAAATACACTTGGAAGCCCCACATTCGGGAACCGTGATGCACGCGGTTATTCGTTTGGTCCGTTCCAACTTTATTCTGGTTCGTCTGATCCGAATAAAATTGCACCCGGTGGAATGGCCTATGAGTTTCAGCAAAAATATGGACAGGCTCCATCCCGTGAAAACTGGATGCAGCAGGTCGATTTTTCGCTTGAGATGATGAAAAATAAAGGAACAAGCCCTTGGTATGCTGTGCGTGACCAAGGGGGCGTTGAAGCAATAACCAAAAAAGGTGCAAACTTTGCCAATTCTATTGGCCTGTTAGGCGGTCAAACTGAAACAGCACAACAGCAGCCAAAGAATGCTTTGATTGCTCTTGGAACAAACGATTATGCCAATCCTCAAGCTGCTGCTGAAGCAACTATGAAGGCTATTGAAGCAGCTAAATCAAGAGGCCTAAATCCTATAATTGTCCCACCTAATGCGAATAATGATAAGTTTAGACCTGTAAGTGAAGCAGTTAGAACTGCTGCAACAGATGCAGGTGCAACTATCGCAACTGGTACATACGAAGCAAAAGACCCATTGCATTTGACACAACAGTCAGTGCGACAACTTATTCAACAGTATCCCGGTGCTATTCCTATTGGAGATAGCAATGCTGTTCGTATCGGTATGGGTCTTGGATATAAGCCTGCTGCTGATGGCACGCAGATTTTTACACCTCAAGGTCAGTTGCTGGCACAAACTGGCATTGGTTCTTCAACCATTGCTCAAAATATCATGGGTCTTCCGCAGCCCCAGATGCCGCAACAACAACAGCCACAGCAGCCACAAGCACCTGCAACCCAGATGGCAGATGTAAAAGGCTATCTTGCTCCTGCATCAACTGCTCAACTTGCTCCGGCTGGTACATGGTCACGATTTGGGCAGGATGTCCTTGGTGGCATGACAGGCGGTCTGCTTGGTACACCTTGGTCAACTCCTGCTGCCAATGCTGTCCAGCCAACACAAGTTGCCTCAATGGCTCCTGTTGCCGCTCCACAGCCAACACAGTTTCCATCTTTGACACCGGGTATGGCTGAAAGTGTGACACTTCCTGCCTCCGTTGGTCAGCCAACAATGCCGCAAATGGCTGGTCTTAATGTGGGTGCTGGGTTGCAAATGCCACCTGCTGCTGCAATGCAGCCGACAACACAATCATTGTTCAACCCTACACCATCTGCTCTATCGACAGCAGGCAGCCTTGCTGGACTTGCCAATGTTGGACTTGGTTTGATGGCAGCAGGTGCAGAAAAGCCGTCATGGCAACCGGGCGCACCCGCACCCGTGCAACGCGGTCAATGGCGTGATATTATCTTCTCAGGTCTTTTGGGGTGATGACATGGCAAGTCTTGAAGAACAGCTTGGTGCACTTTACCTGCAATCTTTGACAGGTGGACGCGTTGATTCCGCAAATTATGGGATCATGCCAGAACAGCCAATGATCCCTGTTGTGCCAACACCACCTGTTCAGCCAACACTGGCTGCTCCTATCATGCAGATTCATCCTGCCATCCAGTCTGCGTTTCAGACTGCTTTGATGAATCAGGCAATGCTTGGAACACAAGCACCACCGTTCAACCCTGCTGAAATGCAGGTAACAACAAATCAGCTCCCTACACAGTATGGTCGTTTGAAGTTTGGTGACACAACTGGAACCATCACTCAAACACCTATCAACTTTGGCGGTCTTTTGGGCCGATAAGGACAAAGAACATGGCACTTCTTGAAGACATCACTGGTGGCATCGGCAACTTCTTTGGTGGGTTGCTGGGTGGCGGTGGTCAGGCACAGACTGATGCGACACAGCAAACTGCTGGTTTGCAGCCGCAGCAGCAGGCAACTGACTTGCTTTCCATGATGTCGCCTGAAGACCAGCGCCGCATGACATACAGTCTGCTTGGTCAGCTTGGTTCAACGCTGCTTGCAGCTGGTCAAAAGCAGATGCCTGCACAGCGTGCACAGTATCTGTCTCAGTTGGGTGCTATTCCCGGCAATGTGCAGCGTGAAGCAATGGGTAATCTGCAAACACGTATGCTTCAATCACAGCTTGCTGAACGGATGCAGAACCAGCAATCACTTGGTCAGATCAATGCGCTGATGAAAGACCCTGCTGCATTCAAGCAGGCTTACGGGTTTGACTTGCCACCGGGTGTATCTGCCGCACAGGTGCAGAACATCGTGCAGCAGCGTGCAACATCGCAGTATGTGAATCCGCTGGCTCGTCAGATTCAAGAAGCACAGTATGCCGACATTCTTGCTAACCGCGAGAAGGCTATTACTGCTCTTGAAGCACAGAAGGCTAACATTGCATCAATCAATGGTGACACATCGCAGATTGATGCACAAATCAACACACTACGCCGCATTTACGGCGCTGCACCTGCACCTGCTGCTGCTGCACCAACTCCTGCACTTGTAACACCTGCTGCACCTGCTGCTGCTCCTGCCGTGACGCCCGGTGGTGTTGTGCAACCGTCAGCACATGCTGCTGCACCGACATCAGAACAGCCGTCTGCTGCGCCTGTTACACCTCCGGCTGCGCCTGCATCTCTGTTTAATCCTCCATCACTTCCGCGTACAACAGCGGAAGCTGGTGCTTCTATCTTCTCGCAGTTTCCAAACATCCCAAGAAATGAAGTTTTTGCCCGGTTGAAAGCAACTGGAGGAGATGCAGCTAAGTTTTCTGAAGAACTTGCAAAACTTGCTACAGACAATCGCAAAGTTGAAGAAGCAGGTGGCCTTGAAGGTCGGGCTCAAAACCTGATCCTTTCTGCAACTAAAGACCCAAAAATTGCAGAAACACCTGAATACTCTGTTGCATTCAATAGAATGTATGGGCCGAAGATGGTCACTACATTCAACCCTGCAACACAGCAGATGGAATATGCTTGGACATCTCCACCAATTCCACAGGGTGTCATCCCGCCGAAAGGGTTGATCCAGCAACCTGCAACAGCAGGAACAGAAGTTCAGCAAACAGGACAGGCCGCTGGTCTTCCTGTGGCGCAGGCTCCTGCTCCCGGCACAACTGCACCGCTGATTGCGCAACGTCCACCTGAAGAAAAGCCTCTTACTGAAGATCAGGCAAGAGCGACAGGATTTGCTGCACGAATGATTCAAGCATCAAAGATCACTGATCCTCTTGATTTTAGTGCTGCTGCAAAGCCGGGTCTTGTTGAAACTCTTGTTGGTCCTAAAATTGGACCTATAGCAACAAACATCATGCGTGATGAAGATAGACAGCGTTATCGTCAAGCACAGGAAAATTGGGTTAGAGCAAATCTTCGTAAAGAATCTGGCGCAGTTATTGGCGTTGATGAAATGGCAAAGGAAATAGAAAACTATTTCCCACAACAAGGTGACACAAACGCTGTTATTGAGCAGAAACGCAAAAATCGAGAAGCTGCTACACAGGGCATGATTACGGCTGCTGGACCGGGTGCAAAGCGTCAAGGTCTTGAGTTTAAGCCTTATGAACCCGGTATGATTGACCGTATTAACTCAGCAACTCCGCAAGAATTGCTGACAATGAATACAGATGACATGACTGAACAGGAAAAGGCAGCTTATGCTGTACGTCTGAACCGCTTGAACAGGGGGCGTTAATGGCAGATCGTGTGAACCTAAATGACCTGATTGCCAAAGAACGCGAAAAACTACAGCAACGGGTTGATCGTGGTGCATTTGAAAACATTCAACGTGGTGCTGGACTAGCAACTCGTGCACTTGGTCCTGTTGCCGCAGGCGCTGCACTAGGTGCTGCTGCTGGCGCACCGTTTGCTGGTATTGGTGCTATTCCCGGTGCACTTGCTGGCGCAACATCGGCTGCACTTGCTCAACCATTGTCTGATGTTGCTGTGACTGCATGGAATGCTTTGACTCGTCAAAACCAACCAGTGCCGTCTCAGGCTATGGAAGAATTGATGACAAGAGCAGGTCTACCTGAACCAGCAAGTGCAACAGAACGCCTTATGTCTGCTGCTGCACGCGCTGCCGTTGAAGCTCCAATAGGAGCAGCGGCAGCACGCAATGTTGCGCAGGCATTGCCAATGACATCTCAGGTTGCACGACCTGTTATGCAGACACTCGCATCTGCACCCGGTACGCAGACAGTAGGTGCTACAACTGGTGCAGTAACAACTCAGGGTGCACTTGAGGCAGGCGTTCCTGCTGGTCTTGCTATTCCGCTTGGTGTTGTTGCTGGTGCACTTCCAGCTGTGCGTCCCGGTGGATTGTTTCCGGCTACAGGCGGTGAAGTTAGGCAGGGGAATGTCAGTTTGCTGGAGCAATCAGGTGTTCCACTTACACCTGCTCAAGTTTCAGGTAATCCGTCTGCTCAGGTTTTTGAAAGTGTAATGAAGTATCTGCCAACATCAGCACCGCGTGTTGCGCGTGTTGAGGATGAGCAGATGCGTGCGTTTACACGAAACATCATGCGAAATGCAGGCATTGATAGCGATGTCGCTACTCCTGAAGTGTTGTCTCAGGCACGCAAAAACTTCAGAAATGAATACACGCAGCTTGAACAGGCTACACAAATTGGCGGTACACAACAGCAGCAGTTGTTTGATGATCTGCTCAACATTGAAAACCGTTATGTTCGCGGATTCCAAGATGTAGCACCTGCATGGCAAAGAATGCGTGATACCGTTCTTGAGTATGCAGGTGGCAAAGCTGGTGAAGGCATCGACTATCAACGGATGCAGTCGAAGATTTCTGAAGAAATCGCTAGGGCGCAACGCAGTGATAGTCCGAATGCACAATTCTGGCGTGAAGCACTGCAAGGTATGCAGCGTGCACTTGGAGATGCGATGGAGCGGTCTGCTGGCAGCCCTGAACTTCGTAATGCGTGGCAAGATGTAAATCGTCGTTATGCGATTTTCTCACGCATTGAAGACACTATGGCGCGTGCTGGACAGGATAAACTCAATACAGGGTTTATCCCGCCTCAACAGATTGCCGCAGTTGAACGCGGTCGCAACCCGCAAATGTGGGCTGAAGGTGGAAATCCGTTCACTGATTTTGTGAGAGCAGGTGCAGCAATTCTGCCTGATCCAGTGCCTAACAGCGGCACTACACAGCGCAGCTTTGCCCAAGACATCCTGACTGGCGGGAAACGTGGCGCACCTGCTGTGGCTGCTGGCAGTGCTGCACAGGGTCTAGGAGTTGCTACGATTGATCCACTGCTATCCTTGGGCATCCCGTATGCCGTGGCCCGTCAGTGGTATGGTGCACCAATGAGGCCTGAGCTTCAGGGCCTTCTAGGGGCGCAGGCTGCTAAGGGTGCAATGGAAGCAGAGTAACAGCCGTTAACACATTGTTAACCATATTCAGCAGCCCTGTGGATAAATCTTCACGGGGTTGCTTTTTATTGGTTGCATTTAGTTTTTTTGCCGTTTAATGTTTTTGGCATGGAGGACGGGATTGGCCCACTCCACTGCTTCGGGGGTTCCGATGGTTGCTTCTTTCGAAATCTGGTTCGCGGTTAACGGTGGTGAAGCTGTTAAGGCTTTCACTTGGACGCGCGATGCAGCTTCTGGCATCAAACGCGCAAAACGCGATGCCGCAGCCTTCGGCTACGACGTCAACCAGATGCAGTTCTGGGCAACTGCCATCTAATGCAACCGGGGAGCTTCGGCTCCCCACCACTACCGGGGAGACAAACATGAACACCTCAGAACTCATCATGAACATCGTTGTCTTTACTGCTGGTTCGCTGATGTTTGGCGTCATCGTTGCCATCAGCATTATTGCAGTGGTGATGCAATGAACCAGCTAGTCAATCCAATAAATATGCAGCGCAATGACGATCAGACATATACCCTGTTCTACTTCGACAAGGTTGCTGGTCATGTTGCACCAATTACAGGAAAGAAGACTGCGCACAAGTGGCGTGCAGTTTCTGTACATGGTCAACTTCAGTATTGCTACACATTGAGTGAGGCACGGAAATGGCTGATCGGGATGTATCACTAGACTTCATGGACAACTATGCACGCATTCGGCAACAGCTATGGAGAGCACCGCCAAAACCTGCGCCAGTTGTCATAACAAAAGCACATGATCCAGAACCAGAACCACCAGAACCGGAAGTAAAACTGCCAAAGAAGATCGATGTTTTTGGTGTTCCAGATCATCCGCTGTTGCGTGGCATCAAACGATCACGGGTTGCAAACATCGTCGCACCAATGCTGTTTCGCGACAATGTGCCTTGGAAAATGGTTGTCAATAACAGCCGTGAGAAAACATGGCACTGGATTAGATATGAGTGCTACTACGCACTTTTTGTGAATGGATACGGATACTCTGAAATAGCGAGACTCTGTAACCGTGACCATACATCAGTGATGTATGGAGTGAGAAAGTGGAGAAAGGAAAAGGGTGATGACTATCAACGATACATTATCAGAACGAGAGAAGACACACGGGTTCTACCGCAACCAAGCAGCGTGTACGCAACAGCTGAAGAATGTGATGCACGAGATGCCGGGTTGGAAAATGCTTGAGTATTTTCAAGCACAGTCACTTGATGCAATGGCTGACAAGATGGGGCGCATTCTTGCAGGTAATCCAGACTTCAAAGATCACTGGATTGACATTCAAGGATATGCAGCACTGGTGCATCGTGAACTTGAGATGTTTGAATTAGAAGCTGCAGTAAGTTCAACTGTATCTGGGGGATACACCAATGACGAACAACAAGCTGGCTGAAATTGTCAATAGGATTGAACGGCTGGAAGATGAACGTGCTGTCCTTGCTGCTGATGTGAAGGACATCTACACTGAAGCCAAGAGCAGTGGCTACGATCCAAAGATCATCAAGAAAGTCATTGCTCTTCGCAAAAAGGACGCTGCGACTATCGCTGAAGAAGAGGCTCTGCTGGACACCTATAAGTCTGCGCTGGGTATGCTCGAAGGAACTCCACTTGGAGACTATGCGAAAAAGCAGGAATAACAGGAGCAATTATGAAACAGGCAATCTACGCATCAATCTTTGTCGCCGCTGCATCACCAGCCTTCGCTTATCAGGATGAAAGTAATGCGTCCTACTGGATGAAGGAATGGGAACGGTGGAACGGATCAGTCACAATGACTGCGACTTCCAATCTCAGTGCCGACAAAGAACGGGTGAAGAAGGTTGTCGAGCGGCAGGCACGGCAGGAGTTGGGTGCAAAGTGGGTGAATGTTGCGGTGAAAATCGCAAACACTGAAAGCCGCTTTAACACACGCGCTGTCGGGCCTGCCGTGAATACACGCAACGGACGGCAGCAGGCGCGTGGTGTGATGCAGGTGCTTCCAACATCTGCGCATGCACTTGGATTCCACGACATCGCACGGCTGACACGCGATGACGAGTATTCAGTGGCTGCTGGTATCGCACACATGAAAGCCTGCATCGACAGTGGTGTTACCAATGATCGTGAGATGAGCGCGTGCCATGTCGCAGGTGTTATGGGGTGGAAGGTCAAACTGCATCGTCGGGCTGAGAAGTACAAGCGGCAATATGTGATGATGGTCACGGGGAAAAAGTTATGACTGATGATCTTGTGAAGCGGCTGCGTAATCGCATTGAAGCTTTGGAAGACGCATTGCAACGTGAGCGCCAAGTGATGGGTGTAATGCTTCAGAACATTACGATGCGCGACCAGTTTGCGATGGCTGCGCTGACGGGCTTGCTTGCAAACCCTGTCTGTATTGGTTGGAGTCAATGCGCTGAAGATTGCTATCAGATGGCTGACAAAATGCTTGAAGCGCGGGAGGCGAAGTGATGGCAAATATGTATCGCGATTATCTGGGTGATGCTGTCTATGCCAGTGGAATTGCGATGGATGGACGCCTTGCGTGCGTGAAGGTTGAGATTGATTGCGAAGAGGGAGAAGGGCTGTGACCGACGATCTTGTTCAGCACCTTCGCAAAGGTGAAGTCTCAATAAAAATGCCTGATGGCTCCGTGCAGCTTGTCAATCATGTTGCCGCCGACCGCATTGAGGCGCTGAAAGCGGCATTGGAAACATACGCTGAAGATTGCGACATGACTTGCTGTGAGACAATCCATAGGCAAGGTAATGGCTGTGGCTATACCGCCCGCGCTGCACTAGGGGAGAAAGCTGATGGATGATTGGAACCCTATAAAAACCGCGCCAAAAGATGGGACGCACATTTTGGCTTGGGAAGGCGGCTACATATTTTCCGTATGGTGGGATGAAAACAGCCAAAACTGGAAAGACATCATGTGGCACAATCCTTTGGCCCCTAGCCATTGGATGCCTTTGCCGCACGATCCAATTATGCAGGAGTGGGACTGATGGATGATCTTGTGAAGCGGCTGCGTGAGGAAAACCTTCGCCTGAAAGCTAATCTAAATGAGGCACATGAAAACATGAGCCATCAACTCACTGAGATATTTGGCTTGAACGACCGCATTGAGACGCTGGAAGCGGCGCTGCGCTGGATGATTGATATTAAAGTTGATGAAACTAATGCGGAAGACTGCGTGAAGTTCATGCAAGAAGAAGCCCGCCATGCACTAGGGGAGAAGAAAGATGACGGCTGATGACTTGATTAAAATTGTCTCAGAAAGAGCAAAGCAACGGCAAGAAACAGTTAAGCATTGTTGGAGTGATAGGTCAAAAAAACATATGCAAATCCGCGCTGATGAAGCAGGACAGATAGTTGCTTTGCTTCGCGCTGCACTAGGGGAGAAGAAAGATGCTTGAATGCGTTTTATTAGGAGACAGCATTGCTGTTGGTCTAAAGCCGCATACACCGTGCATCCTACAAGCACAGGTTGGACGCAGCGCACATCATCAGGTTGCATTGATCAGGCAGGTCACAGCAAAGACTGTGATCATTAGCCTTGGAAGCAATGATGTCGGTGACAAGCTGCTGGAGAAGTCACTGCTGCGAAACCTACGCACTGTTCGCAGGCAGGTCGAAGCATACCGTGTCATCTGGATTATCCCGTATCACGCAGCAGCCCGTGAGCAAATACGCCGTGTTGCAGCCGAATGGGGTGATGGGACGGTTGATCTGATGGACTACAAAACCAAGGATGGCGTGCATCCTAAAAGCTATAAGGAACTGGCACATGGCCTCATACGATAAGGAAACAGCAGACTTCCAACAGGAAGCCGCAAAGCTGATGATTAAGTGCGCAGAGTTTGCACGCGAAAACGATATGCTTCAGGAGCAGGTTGAACGGCTGACATTCCGCATCGAAAACCTACGCGGTGCATTGAAATCAATCGAAAATGTGGACCGTGAAGACGAAGACCTGTGCTCATGGTGGGCACTGGAAGCACTGCGAGAAGACAACGATTTCGTAAAGGATACACGCGATGAACGATAAGAATTGTGTTAACTGCCGATTCACTGTTGGCAAGGATGGAGGGTCACTGAGTTGCCAGCGTCATCCGTCACCAATCCGTGTGGCACGATCATACTGGTGCGGTGAATGGCAGGAGATGGTCCAGCAGCAGCAACCGCGTGCACGCAATCCGCGTGAAGCAAAGAAGGACTTCAGCAGCCTTTTTGTGGACAAGGAAAGCACTGATTGAATAATTTGTCAGTTGCAGTCAGTGTGTCTGCGGAGGTGATGATGAGCAAGGAAGTCAAAATCAAAACACCAGCAGAGTTAGCACGGCTGCTTGAGGCAGCACGGGAGCATCATGGTATGTCGAAACGGCAGCTTGCAGCAGAAGCAGATGTATCCTTTGCCACCTATGCTGTCGCAATCGCCAAAAACAAGGTTGGCAACGTGCCGACCCTGTTCAAGTATCTCGATGCACTTGGGTTGCAGATGAAGATTGGACCAAAGGCATGAAGATACTTGCAATTGATCCCGGTGCAAAAGGTGCACTTGCTTTCTTCGACATGGAAGCAGGCATTCTTGATGTGGTCGATACACCATCTGTCCAAGTCAAACGTGGGCAGAAGTTAAAGTTGGAGATTAGTCCATATATGACAGCGGCTATCATAGCAGCACGTAAACCTACGTGTGCTGTGATGGAGAAGGTCGGTGCTATGCCGGGGCAAGGTGTATCGTCTATGTACCAGTTTGGACGCAGTTGCGGAATGATGGAAGGCATTCTTGCTGCACTGCAAATTCCTGTCACCTATGTCAGCCCTGCGACATGGCAGAAGGATGTCAATGCAAGAGGTGGAAAGGACGGTAACAGAGCAAGGGCTGCTGAACTGTTTCCTGCATACGCGGCTGAGTTTAGCAGGAAGAAAGACGATGGAAGGGCTGATGCCGCGTTGATGGCATTCTGGATGGCAACACGTTAACCAACTAAACGGGGACCAATATGCAAGATGATTACTTCAATGTGGAGGCACTGTCTGCCTCCGGTGCAAAGCTGCTGCTCAAGTCACCAGCGCACTACCGATACTGGAAAGACAATCCGAAGAAGGCAACACCTGCAATGGTATTTGGCACGGTGGTTCATGCAATGGTGCTGGAGCCGCATCGTGATTTGACGCAGCTTTACGCAGTCAAGACGCTGAACTGGGCAACGAAGGAAGGCAAGGAAGAAAAGGCAAGACTTGAAGCACTAGGTTTGCCTGTCATCAGTCAGGAAGATGAAGAACGTGCACTGCGTGTACGTGATGCCTTCTGGAGCAACGGATTCATCAAAGAACTGATGCAGGGTGCAGAGTGTGAGACATCGCATCAGTGGCAAGGTTACAGCAGCCTTGTGCCATGTAAGGCAGGTGTTGATGCATATACAGGCGAACACATCATTGACCTGAAGACTTGCCTCGACGCATCACCTGAAGGGTTTGCTGCCCAGATCAGGCGTTTCAATTATGACCTGCAGGCAGCGCATTACCTTGATGCACTCGTTGACAAGGATGTCCACAGCTTCGTGTTTGTTGCAGTTGAGACACAGCCACCATACGCTGTGGCTGCATACACGTTGGACCACGATACATTGATGAATGGTCACAGACGTATGGATCGTGTCGCAGCCATTTACAAAAAATGTCTGGAGACAAATGAGTGGCCTTCGTATCAAGACAATCTAATCAAAGTATTGTCCGTGCCGACCTATCAAAGTGATATGCCGGAAGACATTGAAGCAGAGGACTTCTAAACCTCTCCAAGCTGTCTGGGGGACAGC
>Ga0255183_1000140_pt1 | contig 32499 bp, 32 predicted proteins | sample Atl_UVDOM_RepB_8_FD_183638 | JGI IMG/M metagenome (GOLD analysis project Ga0255183, IMG submission 183638) | Freshwater microbial communities from Altamaha River, Georgia, United States - Atl_UVDOM_RepB_8d | ecosystem: Environmental > Aquatic > Freshwater > River | place: USA: Georgia...
TCTATCATCTTCAAGATATTCATCTAGTATGTTTATACCATCTTCATGATATACGGATTCCATAATATATTTATCACTATTTTTATAGGAACTAATTGATTCTATTGTTTTGATGTATCTATCAATTACTTTTTGTGTGAATTCTTTGTTATTTGCTATGCCACATAATGCAGTTATACTATCAACAATGGATTGTTCATATTTAGTGACCTTATTATTTATTCTTCCATCACATACAATACCTGCAATTAGACTTGTTAAACTGATAACTAAATTGTCTTTTACGGGACCATATAATGTACCACAAAGTATTAAAATTTCATTTATCAATACATTAAAACATAATATCTTATGTTCATTTTTGTAAAGCATATTACTTGGTATAGTGTAGTTGTTTCCAATTTTGTTGTTTACTATACTAAATAATTTGTGATGATATGGTACTTGTAATGGATCTGAAAATCCATCAACAATTTTTTCTAATAATTTTTGGTTACTTACGTATCTATCCTTTGGTGTTTTTAGCGTAAGTTCATTCCATAAGTCAATTTTTTGTTGCCAACTCAAGTTATCACATTGGGTTAATACATCATCTACAAGGTTTGTATCACTAATAAACAAATATGAATATCCAGATAATATTTGGAACTCAAGTTGTTTGTCATCAAGTAAACCAAATGTGTCTTTGATCATACACAATAATGTTAAACAATTAGAATCATTGTAAGCAACTGGTGTTTTTGTAATTTTTAATAATAACTGTTTATTATCATCACTTGGATTTTTATTATATAAAGGTATCACAGTTTGAAGATTTTTAATAAGTTCTGTTGTCATACAATATACAGAATCAATATAAATATCTAATAATTTATTATAAACTGTTCTATCTGTTTCTGGTGAAATACCATAACTTTCACATTTGCATATACAGTTACAGTTACATTTACATTTACAAATATTATACTGTAATGATGTAATGTCAACTAATGGTTTTTTAGGTTCATCTTTACGTGTATTTAGTAAATCTTTGTAATACTCTTTGTATACATCGTTTATATCAATTAAGTCACAATAAGATTCTTCATATTCATCATAATCTTCATAATCCGGACTCATTAGATAAGAAACAAATTGACCATTTGTGTTGGTATAATTTTGTATTTCACTACAACCGCAAATATAATAATTATCATAGTCTCGTACTAATACAAAATTTTCTGCGATATTCATATTTGATACATAAGTTACATTCCTCAATTTAGTTAGTTTATTAACATTTTCAAAATGACCCAATCCTAATTGTCCATGAGTATTTTTACCACATGAGTATAATCCATCAAGACTTAAAACATACATATATTGATATCCACAATGTACATGTATCCTATCTGGATAGTATACAGTACTTAAGTAAATAACACGTTCAAAAACATTAACATCATTATTATGTCCTAATCCAAGTTGTCCATATTTGTTATTACCTGCGGCAAATAATCCATTAAACGATGATATAATAGTACTGTTTACATTAAAATATATATTCTGAACACAATCATCAAAAGCAACTTTTACCAAACCGTCAACAGGATTATTATGACCTAAACCAAGTTGACCACAACAGTTATTACCAGATGCATATAATTTATATTGTGAGTCTAGAACAAAATAATAATCATCTGCTGCAAATATATTATTTACATTTTTAATATCTAGCTTAACACTATTTTTATAAACATCACCACCTTCAGTGAGGATTAGTGTGTAATCCAAACCTCTTTTTTACATTTTTAATACGTCCAATATTTTCAGGTATTTCTAATCTGGTTACAGTATCTATGTAAGCATCATCAGTGAATAATTGTTTCAACGAATTATCACCAAACACCATAACATCATCAAATGTAAGTTCAACAAAATGACTCATACTTCCTTTTGCACCTTCATTATTCATTAAAATAAAAAATTATATCTTTCTAGCAGATTTTACATCAACCTTTCGTGTCTGTGGATAGTAAAAACTTATATTTTGTGCATCCGTAATTAAATTATATTTTCTTTCATAATTTACCCACACAATTGAAGTATCTTTTGTTATAACTTTGACATTACCATAATAATCTACTTCTACATTAGTAACTTCATTATCAATATCATATGCATCACCCAATAATATTCTTAAACCAAATATATTTATATAGCTAATATTTTCATTATCTTTATAATATTTAATTTCACTATCTTCATAAATTAGCTTATTAGGAAATAGTTGTATATACCGTTCATCAAACAATGTTGTTTTCATTTTGAAATATTCATTATCATTCAATGTGTTAATTATACGAATTATTTTACCATCATCTGTAAATATTTCACCTCTTGATCGTCTATAAAATTCTGTTGCACCATCAATATTTATTATATCCTTAATGTTATAACAATCTGGACCCTTTTTCAGAAGCATAATTTTTACATAATCATCTAGTGATTGGTATATTACCACAACGCAATTTTTTAATTCATAAATAATAAATTTTGTAGTTGTATCCGGTAATTCACAATATAATACTTTTTCTGGATAACTGAAAACACATCCATTATTTAAATAATATAATTTATGTTTGTAATTGACAACTGAACATGCTATTATATATCCATCGAGTTTGTTTATACGCGTTGTTACCCGACTCACATTAACAAGTATATTATTTTGATAATAAATTACCATGTTATAATTAAGCAATTATTCATTTTTTTTTTTTTGATTTTCCAAATAGTTAATTTTAGATGCCAGTCAAACCAGAAGAAATAAAATATGAACCAGTATTGTACAAGTCGGAACCAGTAAAGGTTGGATTAACGTGTTCTGATTATTGTGTATTGTTGTTATCCATATCTTTAACAATATTAACTTGTTATTTGATGATGTCAATACTTTGGATAGCAATTAAAGGGTATATGGGATATGAATAATTTTTTTTGATTTTAAATGGTTAAATTTTAACAATGACTATGGATTCACAAGTAATTACAGTACTTTCATCAAAATCTAAAACATTTGAAATTATAAAACAACGCCCAGATTATATTACTAGTGGTAAAAATGCTTACAGTTTTGATATCAAAATTGATAATCTTGACAAATTTAAATTCTTAATGCTTGATATTTATCCTAGTGTACAAGTTGAAGAAATAAATTGTCTTGAAAATGTGTTACGTCAGATTCGCATGCATGATAATAATGATTTATTCAGATATGAAGCAGAAATTTTATTACTGGTTTACATATTATACTCAATCAATCCAAAAATATCATTAACTTGTCAATATATGGAAGAACTAAAAATCAAAGCAGAAGAAATTTATGGGTCAATATATCCCAGTAAGATGAAAGCCCTAAAAATGTATACTGTTGAATATGATTGTAATAAATTATATTGTATAGTATTTGCAACAATTGTCTGCTATTTAATATGGGTTGTTCTAGGAATGTTCGCTGTTGGATTATGGGTAGCAAGTAATTACAAATTTAATTAACAATATTTTTTTATTTATAAAATGAGTAATGATGATATTTTTGGGTACCATCATTTAGTATTCGAAGGTGGTGGTGTGAAAGGAGTTGCATATGCAAAAATACCACTAGTGTTACAAGAATTTGGCATTTTAAAAAACATTACAAAAGTTGCAGGATCAAGTGCAGGAGCAATAATTGCCACATTATTGGCACTCAAATATGATCCTCGTGAAATTTATGAAATCATAAAAAAGACAAACTTTGCAAAATTTAAAGACAGTTCACATTTTTACACAATTACATTATACAGACTATTATTTAAATCCGGAATACATTCTGGTAAACGATTTGAAAAATGGATAAAAACACAAATTTTGTATAAAACAGGTAATAGAGAAACTACTTTCAAACAATTATTTGACATGACAGGTATTGAATTAGTGTTAACTGGTACTTGCTTTGACACCAAGCAGACTGAATATTTTAGTTATAAGACAAAACCTGACATGCCAGTTTGGCTTGCATGTAGAATTTCAATGTCAATACCATGTTACTATTTCCCTGTAAGTGTTGATTTGGTAAAATATGTTGATGGTGGAATGTTGTACAACTACCCAATTTGGGTTTTTGATAATGAAAATTCTTATGATTTCAAACCACAAAAATTAAATTTTCTTAATGATGAAACACTTGGTTTTAAGTTAATCAGTAAGTGTAAGAATGATTTTATATCATCACTTCCTGGTGTATTGCCAATACTTAAGACATTTTATATACTCTTGAGTATCATGTTAAATCATATTGAATTATCATATATTCATCAAACATATTGGGATAGGACAATTGGTCTTGATACAATGGACATACAAACAACCGATTTTGACATTTCAGAGGTCAAAAAGAACATAATCATTGAAAACGCATACACAACTACTAAAAAATACTTAAAAAATAAACAAGAATCATTAATATAGCAACACACATTCATTCAGTCCACCATAATCATCTAAATATTCTGTAATACACCAGCAACAAATACCAGAAGTTGTAAAATAAACCACTATTTTTTCCTCAGGAAATATCATAAGATTTACTCCGCACTTGTTAACATAAACTTTACCATTAAACTTATAACAGTATCTATATACAAGACCTGTTTCAGAATAATTGATAATATACATTTTTTTATTGTAAACCAAATACATACCATTCAACATAAATGACTTAATATCTGATAATTTTAAAACTTTCATTCTACCATATTTATTAATTAATACAACATGATTGGTTATTTTGACTGCATTTATATTATCAAAAACATAGTTATCAAGATTACTCACATGCATATATTGTCTACCACAGTATAAAATATGATTATCAGTGTAAATACAATTTGCGATTTGTTTTAGTGTTTTTGAATTTCTAAGATTATCAAAGCAAGTTTCATTAGTAACCTGTTTGTATATTTTTAAGTCAATCACTTCATTTCGGTAACCAGGTGTTTTTACAACAATAAAATCATTCATATGGTAAAATTTTTTGATTGGCAACAAATAATCAAGGAAAAATTTATGTGTCTTATTCTTATCATAATCAACTATATGTAATATATTATTTTTTAAATATATAAGTTTACTTTCAAGTTCAACAAACCAGTCAACATTTGTATTTACAATACGATTAAATTTTCTTAATATACCATTATGTAATAAACAATAATCCCTCATGTTTAAATTAAAGAGTAAAAAAATTCAATTAAAAATTCCAGTCATCAAGATTGATTACTGATATATCGGGATTGTTTGAATATTCAGCAATATTCTTTGATGTTAATGCAATGAAGAAATCTGTTTCATACTCTTTGTAGTATTTACTTTTTGGACTAATCATGAAGTGTCCTTTAGATTGAAATACATTAAGTTCATAATGAACAACCTCATCATTTTTACAAACATACTCGATCTTTTTTGGTACAAAGTTTGGATCTTTTGTCTGTAATTTACAACAATTAATAACAATCAATATGTCTAAAGACTTACATTGATCAATAACCTCAACCATTTCAGATAAATTAACATTAACAAACCCAAGAATTAAATTCTTAATACCAGCTTTAATGTAGAAATCTACCTTTTTCTTTAATAATGTTAAGTCATCAAATTCGACTAAACTAAATATACTATCTAAATAATTGCATCCAACCTTTGCACTAAAGTTATTTTCTTTACTAGTGTAAATAAATCCATTGCGTATTTTCTTGATGTAAATATTATCATGGACACATTCAAACCCTTTAGGTTTAACTGCTGATTCAACAATGTAATCTATTTTACGATCTAATAAAATAGAAATCTCGTCAGGAATACAATCTTTGAATATCATTGTAATATATGAATAATGACCGTAATTTTTGATAAGACCAATATATACTACATCTGTAGTAAATATTTCGGTCCAAATAATCATACTATCATATTGTACTACCTCTTCTCTTGGTATAAATTTGTCGGTATTTACATACTTGAAAACTTCTTCGTAATTATTACGGTCAACATCGATAGACGCATATACTTTTTCTGGCATATTATTTAAAATTAAACATTAAAATAATCAATTTTTTATTTTGAGATTTATTTGATTAACAGTAGTATCTATTTATGAACATAAATATACTAGACCGTCTCATAAGAAACATACCCTTAGCCACACCACTACCTCCTGTCGTACCCAAAAAACAGTATGGCTATTGTTGCGATACTAAAATGATAGTATTGAATGATAGCAAGCTGTTATGTACAGAGTGTAGTAGGACAACTAAAAACTTAGGTGATTATAGTAAAAAACCAGAATCACAAAAGGTTCAATACAACTCGTCAGGAGCTGTATTACCCGGATCCAATATCCTTAAGACAGATGATGAAAAAATTCAAGCAATATCAAAAGAGTACATGCAAAAAATCCAATCTCATCATCAATTATGCGAAATAAAAATCATTAGAACAGCCTCAGAATTAATGTTTCAGTTTTCAAGAGGCAATACTAAAAAGTCACAAAACAGAGACCAACTATTTGGTGCATGTTTGTATTATTCATCAATTAGACACAAGAATATTCTTATGGATGATGATATTGTAAAAATGTTGGGATTATCGGTTAAAGGTATTAGCAAAGGAATTGGTATCATCACAAGATATGCTGCTAAACATAGAATACCATTTGAGTTTGATCCTCCAATATACAAACTTATCATAAAATACTATTTACGTGCTATCAGAGATAACAATACAAATCTTAATACAAAGGAAAATAGAAAGTTTTGTTGTAAACTGGTTGAAGAAATAAACGAACTTGGTATTGGATATGACAAAGGTATAACAATTAAATGTTCAAGTGCCGTGTATTTTCTTATGCACGCAATTGGTATTGGCCATAAATTTAAGAAAAAGGATGTATCAGAAGCAATGGGTTTATCTCAACACTTCTATACAACAATATTTGTGTTACTTAAAAATAAAAAATATAATAGTTTGCTATCAGAGCAATATAGAATTACAAATTAATCATCATCTTCTTCGTCGGATACATATTCTGATTCAACACTATCTTCTTCAGCACTTTCATCATCATCGTCATCTAATCCATCATGCTTATCATGATCAGTTATTCTTTTATTTCCATGATTTACACCAATTGTTATTAGACCAGGTAAAATAATCATTGAAGCCCATTTAAATACTGTTGTAGTTGATTTACCAATTTTTTTGTTAATCTTTCTTGCAACCTTTAAGTTTTCTTTGTTAAGTGAATTAGTATTTGCTTTAACACGATTAGAGTATCCTGTGAGATTTGGTTTGATATCTAAAAATGGTATTGTTTTTTCTCCGTTAAAAAATGTTGACACCATAACAGACAATTGTAATATCCAATCAGTAAAATAATTGGCAGTTGTCTTACTGTCATATAAATCATTAAGTGCGATTTTTAATTGTCTCAACTGTTGAGTATCAACTTTTGGGTTGTTGGCAACACGAACAAACTTTTCGGGTATTTCAATTTCTTCATTACCTAACATTGATATCAAATCTTGGACTTCACTTAAAAGTGATGCATGAACATCCATTGATTTATCTTTTTTTATTCTTTTAAGTATTTCGGGATTTTCATTGATCTGTGTTGTACTCGGAATGTTGAATTTTGTATCGTCAAAATCATCTTCCGATTCGACACTAGATCCATTGTCATCTAGTTCATCATCAGATTGTTGATGCCTTTCAGCTATGTTGAATGCGTATGAGCCAAAATCTATATCTTTTACCTCATGTCGATAGTCATCTCTTGTAATCGCCTCTAGGACGTCTTGTTGTGGATCACCAAGATTCATTTTTTACATGTGTTATATGTTAAACGTCATAATACTTATTAATTAATTTATTAACTTAAATCGTGTTCATAGTCTTCAAATGAATCGTACAATCGTCTGATATAATCTCCAGATGAAATAATTATTTCGCGTTGGTACTGATGTTCTGTAAAAATACCTCCAAATTTCTGTAATTCACCTCTATCTTGAGATTTTTCAATGATTTTAACTTTGTAACCAGTCATTGCAAATAATAATTCTTGCATATACGATACATATCTTCTTGTTTCTGAGTCATCATTTGATTTTTCACATATCCAACTCATTCCACATGCTGGACTGCATACAATTTGATTCATACCTCGATGTATTATACCATCAGATGTTATTATCGATGGTACAAAAAATGGTTTGCGTTTTGTTACAATAGTACACATGTAACATGGAATATTACATGATTTTGGCCATGTTTTAGGGTTGTACACTTTTGGTATTTGAGTGTATATTTCTTCTTTTGGTGGTTCAATAAATAAAATATTATCTTTTTGTTTTAGTGGTATGCCTCTTAAAATTAAAAACTGCATTTTTTCAAAAGCTTGGTTGACGAATATAAAAAACAGTCAAAAATTAATTTAATATTTTAGTTTTCCAACACTAAAATATGTCATACTTTGATAACCAATACGATAATTTGTATCCATTGCATCCAAGTTACATTGATGCGGATTCAGCAAATGACATTAATCCAACAGTCAAACGCCAACATTTGTATCAAGCAGCACCACCAGGTCAGATTTCACAAGACAATTATACACCATACCCATTGAGGTCAACACCAAGAGTCAATACCTTTTCAATGGAAAGAATGATGTATGACATGAATCGTCAAGTCAATTACATATTCTATATGTGTATTTTACTCATAATTTTGGTAGTTGTAATTGTTATGTGCTCTGTTACGGTTGTCATGGCAACTAGTATTGCTGGGAAACAGCGGTAGAATATTTTGAAACATCATATTCTGCAAAATAAGGATTATGTGAAACAGGAATTCCACAATAGACAATTGGATTTAGTGAATAGTCAACAGGATTATACCCAACAAGTTGAGCTGCAGATTGTAAAATGACTTTAAAAATTAACCAAAAATAATCATTATGTTCTTTTTCGATGGCTGCAATATGTGATAATTCATGCATCATGACAAATTGTAATGTGTTCATGTCATAAAATGTTCCATCTTTTTTACGCAAACATATTGCGATGCGTTGAAAGTTTAATGTGAATGTTTTATGACCAATAGTGTACACTGGATCATTTTCTTCTAAATAATCGGGATCATATTTATTAATAAGGTTAGTAACAATTTGTGATGTATTATGATTATTTTTGTAATACGATTTCATTTTATCCAACAATGTTATGGTAAAGATGTTTAGTTGATGCAATATTTTTGCTGCATCTGACTTATTTTTGTACTTTGCAACCACATAATAACCCATTTCTTTGTTATAAGATTTGTCAAAAGTGTATCTGTATAATACCAACAACAATAAAATTACACAAAATAATGTTGTTCCTGTAAGAATAATTAATATGTCATTCTTTTTTAACATTTTGATATAAAAATATTTTATGATTATATTAATCAAACAAGATATTATTAAAAAATTAATTATTTATGCATATCAAAAATGAAGAAGTTCAGTAATCCAAACTTCACTTTACTAGCTACTCGCAAATATTGTTCAGATATTAATATGTTAACTGGTAATATCATTGATGAATTACCAGGTGAATATAAATCTCAATTTGAGGTTTCTGTAAATAGATTAGCATCATTAAATTTTGATCTTAATGAAAATCAAAAGTCATCCCTTTTACGATGCAAAACAAAGTTACTTAGCAAAGGTGAAAATGAGTTGAGTGGGTATCTTAGTAAAGTATTAATGAGTTAACAATCTTATGTTTTTTTTTGATTAGAAATTTAAATATTATATCAAATATGGGTTTAGAGAAATACTCAAATAAACATATATCAGCCGAAACGTTTATAGGCGATAATAAATTATTGACAAGAGAAGATTTTATTAATAAAGAGAAACATGCTGATATTGCAAATGCCATATTACGAAAGGAAAAAATATTATTTATGCCTAATGAGATAGAAGATAATTATGGTAAAAATATATTAATGGTAGGTACACTAAAATCCGGTGCAAAAGCTGGAGTTTTATTAAATAGTGTTCCACACTTTTTTGATGTATTTCCAGGAAAATTATTGCATGATGATATCGAGTTACCATCAGTACTTTCATTAGATTCTCTTAGTAAGATGAAAAATGATAAAATGATAGAATTTGTAAAAATTATAAATTCACTAAGAAATGAAAACTTAGGTATTATCAGATACGAAATTTCACAACAATCAATATACGTACTTGGAAATAAGAAATATGTTTGTGTAAGACTGTTATTTGATTGCAAAAAAGACAGAGATGCAGCATTAAAAATTTGTTATCAAGATCCAGCATTATTTGTAACATCTAATTATAATAAAACAACATCAATATTTACATTGTCAGATAAATATACTGGTATATGGATGGAATTGTCAAATTACAAAGTTCGTACTAATACTGGCAAATTTAATTTCTGTGCAACGAAATTAGATTTCAACTTCGAGTTGGATTTTGATGATTTCTTAAAACCAACAGATCAAACAGTAATGCTTGATCCGGGTCACAATTTAATCGCAACATTTGATATTGAGACATGTGAAGTTAAACCAGAAGATGGAGTTGTCGCAGAAGAAGATGAAGATGAAGATGAAGAAGATGCACCTCGAAAAGAAAATAACATTATTAACGAAAACAATAAAATATTTAATATTCGAGTTTCAATAGCAGATACTGCCCAATCAGGTAAAGAATTATTATCAGTTGGTATATTTAGGCCTTGTACTGAAAACTTTATTCAATTGAAAAGTCATGGATTTAACATTATGTGTAGAACACAAAAAGAGTTATTATTGTCATTTGGTGAAATACTGAGAAGATTAAGTCCAGATATTCTTGTAACTTACAATGGTAATGGTTTTGATATACCAATTATATTACTTCAAACTCGTGTTGAAGGTATCTTTGATGAATTTTATTGTATGACATCACCAAAATCATCTGATTCATTGAATGGAAATTATTTTGCAAAAGTAATTCATAATGGTCAAACATTTTATTCTAACAAAGGTGGCTATACTTTTTGGTCAAACATACATACAACTGAAGCTGTATCAGGTATTAAACCTGGTGGAAAATACAAAGTACAAAAACCACTTAAAAAATTCAAAGTTGAAAGTAATAGACAAGAAATATTTCATTATTGGAAACCATTTGGGTGTATCAATATTGACCTGTTGATGATTAGTAAACAGAACTATAAAAAGGCAACATCATTTAAACTTTCGGACATGTTGAAAAGAAAAAACATACCCGAAGCTAAACATGATTTATCTTACCAGGAAATATGGAAAAGATGGAGAGAATCATATTTATATTTTATAAATCCAACAGAAAAGCAACTCAATGAGTTAACAGAAATTGATGTGTATTGTGCACAAGATTGTTTTTGTACATATTTGTTGTTATGTTCATATAAACTTTTAGAACAAAAACGTGCAATGTGTAAATATACATCACTTCCAATGGATGTAAACATCTACAATGCTGATGGTGTTAAGGTGATAAATGGTATTATGAGATTATGTGCACAAAAAAATTTTAGATTTATCGAATCATTTATTCATGCTAAGCAATTACCAATGAATAATGAACACTTAAAATATCATAAAGAACCCAAAGATGCACATAATCAAGGCGCACTTGTCAACGTATTTATGACTGGTAAAGTTCATATCATACATACAATATATGGTATTATTATTATGCCTGTTGATGCAATTGATGCTGCATCATTATATCCAAATACAATGATAAATCGCGGGTTGTCTCCCGAAAATATTAAATATGAAAGACCTGATGACATAGAAAATTACATAGAATTGTATCTTGATGAACTAGATGATAATATTGGTCGAGATTTTGGAATAAAAAATAAAACAATTTGGATATACAATCATGAAAATAAACCAGAAAAATATGGTATTATACCAACATACCTTAATCAATTGTTTATTGATCGTAAGAGAGTAAAGGTTGAAGCTGCAAAGTATCGTGAAAAAGCAGATAAAATCAGAGATCATTTTGAAGAATCTCATCCAAAAGAAGAATTTCTTAAGGATAAACAATACTCATCAATTATTGAAGGTAACAAACTTTATGACAAATATGTAGAAAAAAATATAGATAGAGAATATTATGATCATATTCAGTCAGCTGACACACTTGATGCTGAACAGTTAACAATTAAAATTAAGATGAACACTGTATATGGGTGTATGAAATACCCAAAAAATCCATTATTTTGTTATGTGATTGCTCATATTACAACTTGGTTCGGTAGACGTGTTATTACACATGCTAATGAGATTGTTAAAGATCTTGGTGGAGTACCATGTTATAATGATACAGATTCTGTATATTTTCATCATGATCCTGCTAAATTTGAAGATATATTTGCAAAGGGAATTAATCATGAGAAATTTAACAAGAGAATGGTACACCGATCAATAAAATTATCATCTGGTCGTGCAAAACTAATTGACTGGTACACAAATAAGTACTTTTCACTTCACACAGACGAAAAGAAAAGATATCTTAAGTATGACGAATTAGTCAAACTTACAGTAAATGAAAGATTTCATCAAAAAGTATTAAACATACCAGAAAAAGGTTTTAATGATATATTCAATGAACGTATGGAAGCCTTTGCAGGTGGTCCACAAATTAACTTTGTTCGTGAAGAAACATTATTTCCTCATGTAATTGCCATGAAAAAGAAATACTTTGGATTGAAACATGAATCATCTTTTAACAAAGATGTTGTTGAGCGAAATATGCTTGTAAAGGGTATTTCTAGTGTTTCCAGAAATGTTACTGGATTTGCTAAAAAGTTCATGATAGAATCAATGTTAGAAGTACTTAGTACTCACGAGGTTGATATCGAAAAAATTGTATTTGATAGAATGAAGAAAATGTATTTGACTGATTATGAATTGGATCAATACTCAAAATGTTTTACATATCGTGAAAATGTAAATAATATTACAGTACAAAACTTTGTTAAAAGAATGAAATCGCTAAATCATATTGACAAAGTATATCATGTACCTGAACCATTAGAAATACTTAGGTTAGTATTGGTTAAACAAACAAATTATCTAAATCTTAGTGGATCTAACAAAACTCAACCAAAATCTGACTTATTTGAATATCCGGATGTAATCAGAAAACAAGGTTTAATGGTAGACAAAGAATGTTTATTAAAATCATTATATTCATTTTGTTCACAACTGTTAACATATAAGAGATTTGATTATTATAGTGATGATATTGATATCAAAACTTATAAAACCATGATTCTCAAAAAACATATTGAACCATATTTCAAGGAATATATTGACTCACAACCACACATTGTATCACTCAATAACAAAATTGATTATACACGTTTTATACTTAAAACAGTATTTGATAAAATTATTGCATGTTTACATTTTAAATATCCTGAAGTGTCTGACTTACTGTACGTAATTATCAAGTGTACTAATTATGATAAATTAACTACAAAAATAAGTAATAAATGTTCCAAAGATATTACATCAAGATTAAATGATATTGGTTTTATGATATTAAGTAGAACTAATAAGTTTGTAAATTTGAACATTACGGAAATAATGAATATCAAATCAAACATATTACCGAAATATAAAACATTTATAAACACACTTTATAACAAAATAGAAAAAATGTTTATTGATTCAATTCTTGATTCAAGGATAACTGGAGTATTTCCTAATATAATGGATTTTGAAATATTAACTCAACAAGAGTTTGATATATTGGTAGAGTTAAAACATATTCTATTATTGTACATTGCTTCTTATGGATATCATGTAAGAATTGTTGCCAACTGTTAATGTAATTATTTTTTATTTAGGTAATTAACAAATATTAAAATGAATCGCAATAATACAAACTTTTCATGTAAGGTATATGATGCATTGAAACAAGCTCTTGAGTCATCAGAATTACCTGACAAATTATTGTATTATCAAAAATTAGTAGTTGAGTATGCAAAAATGTCTGATAAGGGATTATATTTATGGCATGGGATGGGTTTAGGTAAAACATTAGAGTCAATCGCATTATGCATGGCACTTGGTGACGATTATGTAAGAATAATTGTCACACCAAAATCACTACAACAGAATTATAGAGATGGTATAAAAAAGTATAATGAAATTATGGGTGGTTCACCAAACTTTAAGCCTGCAGATGAAAGTAATTTTAACTTTGTCGTTAAAAGTCACATCATTAACAAAAATATTGCACGCATATTAGGTCCTGAGCAATTGTTTGAACAAGAAAGAACACCAATTAAGTTAAATAGTATCAAGAAAAAGGTTGTTATGATCATTGATGAGGCGCATCAAATATCACAATTGATATCAAATGGATCTGATGAATGGTGTTTTTGGTATAACACATTATTAAATTCACCTTCTGTGAGAGTTTTCATGTTATCTGGATCACTGTTTTCAGCATCACCATTTGAGTTAGTACCAATTTGTAATATATTGGCCAATAAAAGATTATTTCCTGAAAATTATGATCAATTTATGAGTCTATTTTGGAATAATACAGAACGCAAAATGATAAATAGGGGTGCATTTCAGAATCGGTTGTATGGATTATTTTCACACATGTCATTAACATATCTTGAAAAGGAAACTACAAATTTATATCCACGACAAGAACCAACACAGATTGTCAAGTGCCCAATGGGTCAATATCAACTCGAATCATACATGCTTGCAAGATCAAAGGAAATTGATGAGAAAAAAGTGAATGGTGAACGCAAGTCTAAACCAATTGTTAAGAAATTTGAAGCACCATCTAAGGATTCTGCATCATATCGTGTAAGAAGTCGTCAATACAGTAATTTTGCACCACCACCAGAAGTAGAAGAATTATACAACAAGGGTGATTATACTATGGAAGACTTAAATAATATATTAAGTAAAATATCAGCCGAATACTTTGAAACAACAAAAATAAAAGAAGTTCACAAAATATCTAATAAACATAAAGGATCAAAGGGTTTAATTTTCAGTCAATTTGTTGGTATTGGTGGTGGAGGAGCTGTTGCAGAATCATACAGACGTGTTGGGTATGAAGAATTTACAGTAAAATCCAATCCAACAGATAAACCTAAACCTCGTTTTGCAATGATTAATGGATCACTCAGTATTGAGGAACAAGCTAAAATATTATCGTTATATGAATCACCAGCTAATGATGATAGTTCAATTATTGAATTTTTAATTATTGGGTTACAACAAACAACTGGTTTGGACTTAACATGTGTGCGTTGGGTTATTATGTTAGAACCATATTGGGCAGATTATATTCGTGCACAATTGTTTGCCAGAGCAAACAGATACAAATCACATTTACGATTACCAGAAGAGAAAAGAACTGTTACTCCATACATTATGATATCAACTTACCCTAGCAACATTGATGAAAAAATATTACGTAACAGACAAACAAAACTTACAACCGATGAACATTTATATCGTGCCATGGAATATGATGCACAACAATCAGAAGAATTTAAGAAAGCAATTAGAGAAATTGCAATTGAATGTTCATTTATCAAAGAAAAAAATCCTGATCACGTATGTAGAGTATGTGCACCAAATAATAAACAACTTTTTACAGATGATATGGATCCAAATCAAGCAATTGCATATGATGCATCTAGATGTGACCCATGTGATCTAACTGCCAAAGAATCAGTAGATGCAATCATTGTTAAGGTCAACGACTCAACATATTACGCGGTTAAAGATGAAAATAAATATGGTTATCTTGTATTTTACAAAGTTGGTGATGAGTATGAAGAAATTAAACCAGCATCACCAATATTTAAGGAAGTGATCAATGCAATACAAAAAAATTAATTGTCATCTGATGAGTTCATTGAAGGTGCATTAATTAACATTTGTGATCGGCTGTTATAGTAATATAATTTATTATGGTTTGTTGTAAATATAAGATATTCATCAACATCTTTAATATTTTTTATTTTACCATTTGAAATGATAAATGGTACCTTGTTTTTAATAATTATGCTGAAATCAAACTCATCTTCAGTATAATTTATACAATTACCATTGACTGTTTCATTAAGTTTACCAGTAATTATCTTAAAGTATTCATAACCTGGTGGTAATTTAATAAACCTTTTAGATCCAGGTGCACAATATGTGTTTAATATCGATACATCGATAAGATAATTATCTTTGTTAATATATGAAAATTCTGCAAATACTGTATGATAATTGCATACTAATTCGTCACCAAAACCTACAAAATATTTTAAATCTTTTGGTTTTCTAAATTCAATTGGTCCTGTTGCTTCACTATACAGAAATATCTGTTTTCCATTATACATACAAATTGTATCATAAGAAGAACGTGATACACTAATATTAAACATATGTTCTGGATGAAATATTGGTACTTTGAATGGTAATGCAACAAAATGATCAAAAGGCATATCGCGATAACCATATTTTATATAATTATCAAATATAAATATATGTTCATCAACTGTACCACGAAAACATATGTATTTTTTGCATTTTACGTCTTTATAAATCTCAGGTATTGGATGCATTGATTATCAAGAACATGAAATCAAAAAAAAAAATTAAACATTTCTTGCTGATTTTACCTGTCTTGGTTGAACTAAAAATGGACTAAATTTTTCTGGTAATAATTTCAAATTGCAGTTAAAGTGTTGTCTATAAATAATATCCCAATGTGAATTTGATGGTATTCTGTAGTAATATTTACCTTTTATAACAAATATCGAATCATCTATTATTTCATCAATTTTATATTCCTTATCAAACCAAAATATCTTGTTTTCATCAGTTACTAATACATAACTATCACTATAATGACATTTATAAAATTTACCAATATCACATTCTTTAACACTCGCTTTGTATTCATATCCAATATCATTTGGGTTATACAAATTCTGACTAACATAAAACTCGTCATTATGTGTTATCCAACAATACCTCAGAGATCTTGGTTTTTGTTCTTTATGAAAATATATAAAATGTTTACATTCGGGTACATCATGTTCTATTCTTGCATCGCCCCGAATTTCAATAATTTTGTTGTCCATGTAAACCATTATCCAATTTAATTCTATTATTATCATGCGTTTATGATATTCATTAGTGATGAATGATCTATCTAATTTTATGTCAATTCTATATTTATCTGTGCCTTTGAATGTGTAAATATGATCTTCAAATATCAATGCATAAAGATGATTTTTGTATATTGCAAGTGGATATTGTTTTATTAAATCATCTCTATCACTACTATGATGACGCAAAACAGTATTAATAGTATAAAATCGAGTTATGTCATTATAATATATATCATTAATATTGACCTCCTCTTTATATCTTTCATAATTAGTCATAAATATATTTTTACCTGAGTGAGTATCAACTACAACTGCCATATTGGAAATTATAAAAAATGAAATCAAATATATTTTAGAATGACCTAATATAGTTCTTTGCATGGACATCATAGTGATATGGGTCATCTGCAACCTTACCAATAATTCCAGGGCGTGGTACATTAGGGTCTTTGTAATCTTTTTCAGGTTTGTATGTTGGTTCATCTCTAATTTGTCTGCGTTCAAATGTTCCAGGAAAACGTTTGTCAATATACATTTGTTTGGCAGATTTGTATTTACCAGACATACCATCAGCCAACTTATTTTGATATTCATATTCATTTTGTGCGTATCTTACAGGGTCAGCTTGAGTGAGTTGAAGATTAAGCCCAACTTGTTCGATTAAATCATCTTTTACTTGTTGAGCACGTTTTTTATCATCACCATAAATTTGGTCGATATCAACATTATTTAATATTCCATCAATGTAACCTGTATTTAAACTACCAACCTTTAAGTAATCAGAGTATACTTTTTCTTTATTTGGATCAGTTCCACCTACAGTACTTTTGGATAATTTCAAACCATCCAAATATGTTGACAAAAGTCTATCCATATTAATAATTGCCATTCCAAGAGGCTTAAAATCGACAGATTCAGGAATTGAAAAATCTCTTCCACTTTCCATAAATGCAACTGCTTTGGTTGCTTCTTCCATAATGTCTACTGGGACATTTTCAAGGTTTGGAGAGTTAATAAATTGTTTGTAAATAAAGTATACTTCATCAATAATAACTGTGCCTGTTTCAACCTTTTTACGTAATTCTCTGTTTGCATAGTAAAATCGTACTATTGGGTCAACATTCATGTAGGGATCTAATCCACGATACTTAGATTCAAATCCTGCAAAAGCTCCTGATTTTGGTAACATCTTGAATACGACAAAAACTAGCAATGCAATTATGGCCAATGCAACTACTGCACCAATACCATAACCGATGTATTTCTTTTGTATAGTCATCTTTTTACATTGGAAAGATTAAAAAAAATAATTAATGTTTAGAAATTAAAATGCAATATACTAATACCGAAAGAATTAATATATATAAGTCAATATTTAAATTTTTTAAGAAGTCAAATATAGTTGATATTGATTTACCAAAAAATTTCATTGATGGTATTGCATGTGTCAGAGAGAAGAAATTGTTAAGTATTGAACCACATCAAGATGATAAGTTTTTGATGAGTTTTTGGACAAAATACAAAGATGGTGTATTGTTATTTTTCCCGACTCCACCATATGATAAAAAACCAATTGAAAACAAAATAAATAATTTCATCGAAGATACTCGAAATATAATAAATGAGATGATGAAGACAAAACCAAAAAAAATTTATTTAGACCTAAGATGTAATAATGGAGGTTTTATACATGTATTCTACAATTCACTTTACCCAATACTACCAGAATATGATGGATTAATATTGTCTGGTGTTGACCTAAATGGCAAGGAAATAATGCAACTTAAACAAGAAAAAGATGAGCTCATACTGACAATTGATGATCCAGTAAATGGTAAAATGTTGATTGACAAAAAGATAGGAATTGTCAAGAAGCATAAATTACTAGAAATTGAAATTCTTGTTAACACTCGAACTGCATCATCGGCTGAAATGATTATGATTATGTATTCACAAAAAGGATATAAGGTGACTGGTGAACCAACAATGGGTTTAACATCTGGTATGTTAACTCAATTCTTTGATGAATACAATGTTCACATACCATACTACTGGTTTAAGGATCTTAATGGTAAAATATATTCCCAAGAGACAAGACAAAAACCTATTAAAAATGTCTCACAGACTGCCAAGTTGATTGAAGGTAATGTGATTGCCAAAATACCTGAAAAAATTATAAAAAACATTGACCAGTCAACATCATTTCCTATGTTTAACCATATACACTGCAAATATTTAAAGGAAAACTCACATTTTGGTATAGACCATAATGTCGACAATCCCAATATATCCATCACAAACCATGATAGTCATGTTTATGTATGTGTACCTGAAAGTACTAACCAGACTTTAAAGGAGGTTTTTGACAAGTATTCAAGTGATATATTAAGTCATAAACCAGTTATTATAGACATTCGCAATGCAAAGCTAAAGGGTGATAATGCTATAAATTTATTTTGTTGTATGTTTAAGCCTTATGAGGTACCTCTCAAGACCACAACAAATAATGTTGATAAGCTTGGATCATTTTACATTTCTGCATCATACCCATATATATCTATAAATAAGGTATCATCAATTCATAAATATGCCAATATCAATGCTAAGATATGGATTAATAAAAATTCTATAATAGGTGACTGTAAGAGTACAGTATTACTTAAATACCTTATATGGTCCTTTGGTCTTGTAGAGGGATCAACACTTGGAAATTTTTTTGATTATTCTTTCCATAATTATCTTATCACACCCTTTAATATCAATGTATATACCTGTAAATATGTATGATAATTTTGATAAAATCGCTCTTTATTTCAACCGAGCTATAATGCCTCTTGCTGGATCGTCGTTCCATATGAAAATAGGTAAAGACTTATTAAATTATAATAATGATTCTTCTGATGGTTCAACATCAGAAGATATAATCATCTAGTAAATAAATATACTCAGATCTAGCACAAATGTAATTTTAAAACATGCCAAATTTATCATAAGGTATGTTTTCTATGTCTGGACCAATATTAAATACTGGGGTATCCCTAGATTTTTTTATTTTTATCATCTTAATATCTGAGTCTGAAAAATCAAATATTAGGTCAGGATACCTTAATGAAATCTCATCAGTTACTTCATTAAATGTATTTATATCCTGGTATTCCATCCATGTTGATAATCCAAAAGATGGTTCACCATAAATAGTTGCATTATGTTGCTTTTTAAGTAAATAAGTTAAAAGTTCACCACATGAAGCTGTCTCATTATTTATCAACACATGTACGTTATCTACAGGTATTTTGTTTATTGGAGGTAATAATCCTATTATTTCTGGATTTTCACCCTCTCGATGATAGTATAAACTATGATCATCACGAACAAGTCTTAATTTTATATTACCATCTATATCTTTACAATTTATAGTAAAATTATTAAGTATTGACGAAAATCCTAATATAAATGCATGAATTATACCTCCAGAATTATACCTTAGATCAAATATCCAACCAACTGGATCTTTTTTTGATAATTCATTAATTAAGTTAAGCATGATAAATGAAAAATTGTTACTTAAGTCAACATTTTTTGTGATGTTTTCACTATAATACCCAATATAATCTGGTATATACATGTATGCATAACCTGTTTTTGTTATTGTACCAACAGGATCAAACATTTCAGGTGTATTTGTCCATCCAATATATCTTTTGTTAAATTTACATAATTGGCTAGGTGTTATATAATTCTCTGGGTTTATACTATCAACAGGTGAGAATTTCTTTACACGTTTAACCAATTCATCTGCAATAATTTTATTTTTTTCTATTGATTTTTCATCTATTAAATATTTATTCAACATTTTGATACATATTAAAAATGGATATATTAAATAATGTTGTTAAAAAATCATTAGTTAAATTTCCGTTACCAAACAAAAAACATTTTATAAATAATACAGAAATGTTGGATTATTTTGGCAATTTAATACCTTATTATGATGCTCATCTTGGTATTGATTTTTGTCCAAAACAAGATTCAATACCATATATGAAATTTACAAACAATGGATATTGTTATATATATCTTGATACTCTAAATATAGTAAGTAAAGAAGATTATTTAGAAAAATACAAGAAAATATTAATTGCTGCAAAAAAGAAAAATTGTAGAAAATTTGTTATATCAATGTATTCACAGTTGGAAACATATGTTAGTCATAAATCTGTTGAAAAACCAGAAAAATTTATATATGATATTTTAATGCCATTTTTACCAAAGCAAGAAATATATTTATTTAGTCCTGATGAAAAGGAATTTAAAAAAGAAAATGCCATAATGAAACAAATTTTTACAGGAAATATAATTTATACAATAATGGATAAAGCTAATCATACATCATCAAAAAGCTTTGTATTTGATTTTAAAATCTCATATGATTCATTAGTATTTAGAACAACAAAGGAAGTTAAACCAATTTTATATATATTTTATAATGATCCTCGTGTAAAAATATATTATGCAATACCATCAGATGATTATGGTCATTTAAATATAAATTTCGGTTTAAATGTTGAAAAAGATAATACTGAAATTCCACCAATACGATTTGTATTAAAATTTAAACCTAAGATATTCAAGACTAAAAAATATAAAACATTTAACACTGAGAATTTTCCTTTAAAGTACTTACCAAATGCTTAATTTCTTCTGCCCATACATATTTCCATTTGTTTGGTTTACAAAGTTCGTCTAATTTAGTTTGAAGTTTTACTAATTTAAGTTCCAATGGTCGCATTTTTTCTGATCGCATATGATCATTTCTGATAGAATCAAGATACTCAAATGATGCGTAACCACTTATTAGTTCTTGATGATGAAATTCATCAAATTGTTTATCAACACCTTCTTCAGTTATTAACACAAACGATCTTATTTTATCTGTTGGAATATAGAGTGGTGGTTCAACAAGTGAATTATTAAGCATAACCAAACCCTTTTCTAACATAATTGCATGTGATTCAGCATTTGTAATACGCTTACCTAAGCCCCAAGCATGAAAATTCTTTAGATAATTGTATACATTTCTTATTTTTAAGACTTTATTCATTAATATTTCAATTTGTCTATTAATTCGAAGTATGTAATATTTTTTACGTATCTCGTACCAATGTATCACAAAATCAATATATCTGTTAAAGGATATAACACCACCTTCAGGTGATATAAAGTTTAGTTCACTACATAATCTTACACGAAGTTTGAAATGTAGTTCAACATCAGTAAAAATATTATCTTCGTATTTCGGTATCTTTGATTCCCAATCTTTGACTAATGTAATCTCAATATGAACTTTATCGTCGACAGAATAATTTGATATAGATTCTGTTTTGTCAATTATGTCATCATAAGATGTTTTTGTTGCACAATCATTTGTAATATCTGCAATATATTTTACAGGCCATATACCTATAGGTAAATCAGTAATAACCATTGTAGGTCTTCCGTATGACATTATAATTTTATATTCACCCTTTGAGTAATGCACAGTATCACCATTTTCAAATTCAGCATGAATTAATTTATTAGCTGTTATACGAGGATTAATTTGTAATTCTTTAGTTGGGATTTTGTTGTTAAGAAGACTTATAACTGCATTTTTAGTTTGCAAAAGATCTCTACCCCATATTTCAACTTTCCAACCATGAGCAGTTGTCTTGTAATTTTCAAGTATTGCGAGAGGTAATACTGGATAATAGTATTTTGGTTCAATAAGACCTCCTTCACATTGTATATATTCTAATAAAATATTATCTTCTTTATTAAAGAATGCATCATATGTTTTATGATTTAATTTTGCGGTAACATATCTTGCTGAACCATGATCTTTACCACCCATATTTCTTGATCCTATTCCACCAACACCCAATAACAATGGGTATAATTTTTTACCAGGAAATGTTTGAGCATTTTTAAAAATTGTTTCTTGGATTGATGCTTCACCATGATGATATTTTGTTTTTTCTGTAATCTTACTTCCAATAATACTGATTCTTAATTCATTATTACCTAATATTGACGGACATGCATAGATAAGTTTACCACATACATTATTTTGACCATCTAACAACTTTGGTAGTTTTCTACTTAAATTGTCGAGTTGATAATCTTTTACATAAATTTGTAAAAATGTTGATATTGTAATCTTTTTTTGTTTATATAAATCTAATTCTTTTTTAAACATTTTTCTTACAGGAGTTCTTAATTCCTCCTTACGAAGATCAGGATTTTTCTTGTCATAATATATACCAAGTAATTCTTCTGATCTTTTAGATGTCAAGAATAAATATAAGTATTTATCAACATTCTTTGCAATTTCTGCAATATATTCATCTTCATGACCAGCAAGACCCTTATAGTATTTTATATGATATTGGTTTGGTACATTGTTATTTGACAAGAAATGCTCAAGTTCATATTCTGTGAAGAATTCTGTAATATTGTTAATATTTGCCTTTGTAACATTTTTTGGCTTAAGACGCGCTACTGGAGTTTGAAACCTGTACACTCTATTAAACATAAATAATCCTGGTATTTTAGATGCAAGTACTAAAAATAATCCATTGATATTATAACCATCTTTATCTTGATCGGATGCAACAATAATTTTTTTATAATTAAGTGAGTTAATTTCTTTTTCAGTTGTATACTGACAGTCCATTTTTATACCCATGGCTTGAATAAATGATGTTATAAATTTGTTTTCTAAACATTTTTTATCCATCACAAGCATCGATTTATCATCACCTTTTACATATTGAAAGTCTTCGGATTTGTGTAATTTCATGCGATGATACGTGTTAATGATAACACCACCTAATGATAACATACCTGAATTTTCAAATGTAAATTTCATATTTGGTGTTACTGTACTTTCACCTATTAACTTTCTTACAAAATCAACAGCTGAGTCTCCTTCTGCAAGCCATAAGTATGTTTCTTTACCTCGTTGACGATTTTTCACATAACCTGCTTCAGAATATTTTTCATTTTCAACCTTACCCTTTAATTTATTTTTTATCACTGATGATTGTTTTGTTATGAGATATTCTGTAAAATATTTTGATAGTTCTTTTACACCGTCATAATTAATATTATATTTGTTTAGAAAATTGTCAGAACGTGTTATTCCATCCTTTGTTTGACCAACCCATTGTGGATTCATTATTGTACCAACAAATATTAACATTAATTTGCTAGTAAACATCTTTTTCAATAATTCAACTTTTGCATCTCTGAGTACATCAGCCTTGACAGTTAAATATAATTTTGTGATTACGTCATCAAGAATAGGGTTAGTTTTAATTTCAATACCGTTAATAATTGATAACTTAAGTGGTTTACTACTACCATCAACAATGTTTATGTAAATTTTGCAAGTACCAAACATTGAATTATTGTAACCCAATGATTTTTCATCTTTGAGTGACATTGTGATTTCTGTTGAATACACTTTTTCACATTTGATGTCACTAAATTTCATTTTATATTCTTTTTTATTGAGTGTTATGGAACACGGTCTGTATAAATTCAAGTATAATGAAATATGAATACATCTAGTTCTCATCCATATCAAAAATAACTTATATACATTGTCATTAAACTTTTTATATTTTGTATGTTCCCAATCAATCTTGAATTTTATTCTTGTAAATTGATTATTGTCTATTGCATCTGTTATTACTGGTTCTCCGATATCTAATTCACCTTTCTCATTAGAAGTTATCCTACATGAAAAGTTTTTTATACCATCACAGCATTCTATTATACTTACTGATGAATACATAGTTATGATTTTTGCACCACTACCATTTGTACCACCGGTTATGCGATATTTATCCTTTTCCGTATTTGACCCAGTATTTGGTATGGTGAAACACTCAATTGGTATGTAATTTTGTCTACCCATTAAAACTGGTATACCATAACCATCATTTTGAATGGTGATAATACCAGTTTTAGTTATTGACATATTGATATTGTCAACATTTCGTTGTCCAACCCTTGGGTTCATTTTATGTTGTATGGTATGCTTATTGATGCATGATATTGCATGATCACAACAGTTTACAATTGCCTCGTTGACAACTGTAAATAGTGACGGTATATATTTTTGGTTTTTTATTTTGTAAAATCCTTGAGCTCCATAAAATACCATATTTTGGTTAACAAATTCTGAAGTACCTGCTATAACATTCTTATTGCGAGTTATCTCACCGTGTGATATGGTTTTGATAATATCTGTAATCTCCATGTACTATATAGTGAGGTGTCTTCTAATCAAAATTATTTTTGATGTAGTTCTTTTCACATATAATAAATGACATGCCACAATATCTCAATATACCCTCAATGGTCTTTTTACAAGATGATATCACAAATTGGTAACCAACCATCAGTGTGTTATAACAACATGTCCATGGTGCAGATGGTGAAATTTATACAATCTTTTAGTGAAATCGTAAATGTCACTATATACAACAATTCGGCTTATGAAGAAATGACAAAAAATATTAAAAATGATAACATTATATTACAACTTCGAGTTTGCTAATTCCAGCAGGTCCTCAAAATCCGACTTTGAATCATCACCCGACATGCTCCATATGATGGTTACCAACAAGAAGAACCCAATGATAACTAGTATAATGACAACTGATACCGCAATTATAATTTGTTTGTTTGTTAAAGATAACATTTATTTTTTATTGGATACATCAAAAAAAGAAATTAAATAAAATTGATTTTGCATCCAACAAATATTCCAACAACAAAAGATGAGCAGTGATAAACAAGTTCAACAACCAATCATCCGTCCAAATTTAGTTAGTGATATTCTTAACGAACAATTTGAGTCTAGTTCCGCTACTCGTAAACGCGAGTTAAGTAACAATATCAAACAATTATTCTTCAAATATGACGGTGTTATTTACAATGATATTCATGAAAAAATCAAAGAAGAAAGAGCTGGATTAACCCAGAGTAAAAGATGTCTCAAGAGACTTGAAAAGATTAGTGCCGATGTTAAACAATTTACTACTTCTGAAACTGCTAAGATTTTAGCATTAGCTGCTGACAAGAACATTGTCATTCCTGATACAGTTGACAAACTTAGTTATAGATCACATATTCTTAAACTTTATGAAGAAAAAATCAATGCTGCCAAAGCTGAAGTTGAAAGACGCGATTTTGCAGTTAAAAAGTATGAAGAAACCGCAAGCCAATGTGGAAACAGTGCGAAAGTTTTTAACAAAACACACAAAAAGGAGTACACTGAATGGAAAACTGGATTATTAAATGAATATGAAGGTAAAACTAAGGAACTCAAACAAAAATTAAAGTCTCTTGATGAAGGAGATGCTGAAATTGAAACTCTTGAAGCTGAGATTAAGACTCGCAATAAAGCCAGTCCATTTGACTATCTTACATCTAGACTTGCTGAACAAGCTCGTGATTTGAGTCCAATTCAAAATGAACATTACAAATTAAGAATTGAAAAAGATCTTGTTGCAAACAAGATGGTTCGTTTTGGTGTTACTGATAAACACTTAGCACATTATGCAACAAATATTGTGATTGATTTTGCATCCAATGTGTTCAATAATTATGTTGAAAAGGTTGCAACTCCTGAAAATATTAGAAATCTTTCATTTGTATATCCACCAATCTCTGTAAGTCACATTGACTTATCCAAATTTGTTCATGGACCTGTTTGTGATTTATATCGTGGACTGTTAGCTGAACAATTAAGAAATTCAACTAGTGTAAATGAAAAAGAAAAGGAAACTAAGATTTACAAAGCAATTGATACCTATGTTAGGAGAACATTTAAGAGTAATCCTCTTACATCTAAATGTACATTTGATGACAGATTTATGATTGTCCTTTACAGAACTGTTATGTCATTCATCAAATTTACTTCTGATATCATTGCTGACAAAGTAAGAAAAGATGGTATTAAGACATTCCAAGAGAAAATCATCACCAGTGTATTTACCTACACATTTGGAGTTTACAATCAGAAACCATATGAAGTACCAAAGGTTGGTCAAAAGAAAAAATAAACATCCTTAATTAATTTAAATATAAATATTTTTTTTATTAACTTATGAAAAACAACTAAAATGACTGAACCAAATTATAAACCAACGCCATCAACGGCCACACAAAATGTATTGCGTGCGTCAAACAGTCAAAGAAGTAGAGTTACAAATTCATACAAAGGTATTACTGGATCACCATTTGATAATGATTTGTTCAATTTAAAGATGGATAGAAAACCAACTGTAATTCCAATTTATGAAAAAATTACAGAAAATGAAATTGAGTTATCAAAAGACAAAAGAAGATTTTTTAGTCCAAAACAATATCAAACAATTATTGCTAATTTTGACTTGTCAAATCTAAATGCAACTTATGATAATATTGGTAGGATCTATGTATATCCAACAAATGATAATAGGTATTATAATAATACTTTTAGTAAAGTCGGATTAGAAAAAGTTTTTAAGATTAATTCAGGTAATCTTTCAATTCCTAAATCAACACCTTGTGATCAATCACGACTTTTTGTACAAATTCAGACAACAGATTTTAATATTGCAAATTATGGTAATGATTATATGTTTCCAATGGTACCTGATAGTGCACTTAGTACTACTAATAGAACAACATTTAAGGCAACACCAATAGAATATCAATTGAATGGGTATTGTTCATTAAATGATATTAAATTGTCAATTAGTGATGTTGCAGGTAATATAATTTTTAAAGAACCAAGAATGGATTTTGCAATTGTAACAGTTGGTGCCACAACAGAGTTATATAGTCCAAATCATGGACTATCAAATGGTATGTTAATTTATTTGGATAGAAAAAGTAATAGAAAAGATGTGTTTAGTAGAATATATCCTGTAACTGTTGTATCACCAGATGTAATTAGTATTCCAGTTGACACTACAAATCTTGCATATCTTGTAGGTGTGATATTAAAAGTTATTATTGATGATTATGTATTTAATTACACAATTAGAGTATTCTCAATTCGCGAAGATGAAAACACATTGGTGGCAAATACTAGATAATTAATAATTTAATCTGTGAATTTTATTTAGTACATATTAAACATATAAAAAACGTTAATGGGTTGGATTGTATATATAAAAGACAATAAAGACGGTATTGATTTGTTAAAAATTATTACTCAAGAACCTAATAAAACTTTTGCAGGCATTGTTGAATCATACGAAAAGGCTGGTATATTTTCCAAAGATTCATATATGAAAAAAGGTAAAAAAATCATAAGAGGTAGTCAAAAAATATTAAGAATTCTTAGTGAAGAATCAAGAATTAATAGAAGACCACCTCCACCTAAAAAACAATCATCACCTCTAGAATATCCAAATCTTGATTATGAAAACTCAATGTATGATACAATGTTTAGTGGTGAACAAGATGATGAGGTTGATGAAAAACAATCATCGGCACAAATTCGTGAAGCAAGGGAACGAAGAGCAGCTGAAATGATGGAAAAACGTAAAAATGTAAGACCACCACCAAGAATACCTAAAGAGGAAATGTCTGAAAAACCAACTAAACGAGAAAAAAAAGATAAACAAGAATCTGTAAATTACGAATCAGCTGAAATTCAAGGTGAGGAAGATATACAAAATTACATAAATGATATGATTAGTAGACATGGAGATGATTAACATTGACTTTCCATTAATTCAATATCTTTGATCAGTTTAGCTAAACCCTTTTCGATGTATGGCTTAATTTCTCTTATAGTTGTCATTCTAAATTCAATTATTGAACCAGTTTTATCCTGTGTTTTACTGTATGCCTGTTGAATTTGTTTAATATTTGGAGGTGATTCTTTGTAAATATAATGTTTTACACACACAGCAAGTATGCATGAACGATCACCATTAATTGTCAAAAATGGAATGTCAACACTTTCTTCAAGATACTTATCTAGATTTGTTTTTAATTCTTGAATAATTTTCTTAAATATACCAAAAACATTTTTCATTACTTCATTTGCACTTATATCATCTTCATATGTAAATCTATAAATTCCTTTGTTGTATGTTAGGCCATCAACATCATATTCTTGGAATTCATTAAACTTTCTTATCGCCATAGTTGAAAAGTCAAACCTGATATTGTTAAAATCTAGTGCACATGTTCGGATGACTTCACCTTCTATTTTTATTCTACGACCCTTATCAAGAACACCTACTACTGATTTGTTAATATATTTTCCAATAGATGAATCAAGTAGTGTAATATTCAATGGATTGTCAAAACTATGTGCATGAATTAGTTCATACTTAAATGGTTGAAGTGGACATTTTGATGATATTACGATATCATTAATTCTTTTTTCTAATAAATCTTTCATTATTCTTGGATCTGTGTGTTCAGTTATTGTAACATTTAATCTTGTGACAGGATGTAATTTGTTCAGTATAAATCTTACAGAATTTGTAAATTCGATTGGCCAGTCAACAATATCTAATTCAGCAGTATGATATGGTACGTTAATAACAATATCACCTTCAATATCTAGATTTTTAGCTGCTTTGAAATAATCTAAAGTTGAGTCTTTAATTTTAAGTTTCATTTTTAAATTGGATTATATTTTGTTATATAAATCAAAAAAAAAATGAAAGTGAAAATAAGTGGATATGTTAAAAAGGTTGAAGATACCCATTTTATTATGTGGATGGACAATCATGAACAAATTAAGGCTATTGTAAAAAACTTTGGTGAAACTACTTATTCACCATTAAGAGAATACCAATGTATCAAAATATGGAAAGGTAAATTTTATGATGATATATTGAAATCCGGAATGACACCAAGTGAAGTATTGTTGTCACTTGAAGATGTGTGTATTGAATGTAATATTAAAAAATCAAAAGTTGCTGTTAATGTTACTGCAATTAATTTTGTTTTTGATAATTTTGAAGTATAAAAAATGTACAAAGTTGATTTGACAAACAAATTTAGAACACAACAAAGGTGTATTACCAATTTCAAAAGTGGAATTGACTTACAATATCTTCAAGGTGAAGTTGGACACTTAGTCGATACAATTGTTGCACATGCAAATGAAAACAGAGTTGAAGAAACATACACATGTTACTTGTATGGTAAATCATTTGCCGATAATATTCAACATGTCAACATGTTATGTTATAATGACTTCAGAAGGAATGGTTTATATGGATTTAAATTAATTACAACCACAATTGGTACTGAGGTTGAATTAGCGACACACCCCAGTCTTTGCGGGGTCAGGGTTCAAGTCACTACTGTTAATTAGAGTTTGTATTTCTTTATAAATTTCAGCATATTCATCTTCCTTGATAAATGAATCAATTAACAATGCAAGTCTACTCTTCTTATTCCAAATGTAATTAATTTTGTTAGGTGTTGAAAATATTTTTTTAAAAACACTATCTTTGATTATGTACAACATACAAGAAATTGCTAAATGTACATATAAAATTGTTACCATAAAATACTTGTAAAACATTTTAAACTATAACTCAAAACCTTAATTGCAAATATTTACTTTATTATTTTTTATCAAACATAAAATGCAAAGAAAAACTGATATTATTGATTATTATGGAACAAATAGGTCTAACCAAAGACATAATAATCACTTTGATGAGTACATGTTTTCCGATATGAGATTGCCAACAATTTATGACAGCAATAGAAAAATTGCACATTGGACAGGTGTAAGACATCGACATGATATGGGTGAATACTTTAAAGCAACACAAAATGAATATGGATACAGACCTGAAAGAGATGAAGAACTTGAAAATATAATTATTAGTCCAGGATCAAGTAAATTTTATGATCATATCACACCTGAAAGACTTGCAAGAGATCCAGAAAATGTAATTTACAATTACTTTAATGGTTGGCAAAAGAATTTATCAGATGGTAATGTTGGAATTAACATGGCAAGATCACAACTTCGCAAAGAACGCAAAGGTAATTATTTCAGAGTGAGTAATAATGTCTATAGATTTTTATATTCTACTCATCCTGGAGTGAATGGACCAATTTACCATCCCGATTTGATGTAATTTGTATTCAAATACACTACAAATGTATATAATATGTTAACTATACCATTTAACCCTTTTGTATTTTTAAAAATATCACCCCATGATGGATATGAAATATACCATAATTGGAATGATGATATAAATATTGAATTATGTAAACTTATATACATAGATCCTGATGGAAGAGTGTACAAAGTAGGTGATAAAGATGTTTACTATGCATCTTACAAATGCAATACTCACATATTGTATCATACTAGTATTAGTAAAAAACAAATGAAACAAATTTGTGAAGATTATTCACACAAGTCACATTTTTATTATATACATCATAAAGAAGATGGTAAATCTAGTTATGGTAAAAAAATCAGTTGCAATTACAATCTTTTACCAGAAAGAGAACAATTTCTTGACAAATTAGTGGAAAAAATGACAATTCATAAAAATTTAACAATTAATATATTGTTACATGGTGAACCTGGTACTGGTAAATCAACATTTGTTGAATGTATTGCTGATAAGATGAATAGAAATGTTGAAGTACTTCCAGTAGGTAATGAGTTACACTTATCAAACATCTTAACAAAATTATCATCTGCCAAAAAATCTATTATTCTCATGCCTGAAATTGATAAAATTCTTGATAATGAAGGAAATCCAACTCACAGTGAAAATGATATTTATGAATTTCTTGATGGGTCAAACAGACCCCATGGATCAGTTATTATTATTACATGTAATGACTTGTCAAAACTAAAGAAAAACAAAGTATTATCAAGACCTGGTAGAATACATTTCGAGTTTGAGTTCACAAACGCACAACAAAGTGATATTGAGTATATTGTAAAAATCTATTTTCCTGATTTTACAAACTTTTCAGTATTCAACAAATACATTGGAAAAGTGTCACATGCAGAATTTCATACAGCAGTATGTCAGGCATACATAATGGATAAAAACATTGAAGCAATTGACATTAAAATAAGATCAAGAACTAATCATAGTATGTTTGGATAAATATAAATATATTTTTTTTTTTTGATTTTTTTTTGTAATAT
>Ga0255183_1000155_pt1 | contig 30452 bp, 50 predicted proteins | sample Atl_UVDOM_RepB_8_FD_183638 | JGI IMG/M metagenome (GOLD analysis project Ga0255183, IMG submission 183638) | Freshwater microbial communities from Altamaha River, Georgia, United States - Atl_UVDOM_RepB_8d | ecosystem: Environmental > Aquatic > Freshwater > River | place: USA: Georgia...
TAGGTGCGTAGTTCATTCTTCTACTCCGAAAAATGTTTTATGTAATGCTTCAAGATAATTGTCGGTGCCTAGGTGATCGTTGCCATTATCAATCTTGCTGTAGATGCTTGCACATTCCCGAACAATGGACTCAGCGAACTTACGTGCAGTGCCGCGCCAAATATCACTATGATAGATGTTAAAATTAGCCTCCGCAGCCAAAGCTTCAAATTTATCATTAGGATCTTTGACCAGAACAGTTTTATATGCACGGTCAAATTCAGGAAAATCACTCTCCATTATCAACTCCCAAATGTTCTTCAATGTCACTTGCAGCCACAAGCATAGCGTCTGAAATACTAGGATCACACATACCATCTTCAACAAACATCAATTCGTAATCAGTTTCACGTAACCTGTTAGCACATTCCCTAACAATCAACTCGGCGAACTTTTCCAACAACTTTGGAATGTATTGTTCCTGATCCTGCGTAGCAAACTCAATGGCATATTCAGCCGCTTGTTTTGCTAATTCTTCAGTTCGTTCGTTCATTCTATGCTCCAAATGTATGCAGGTGGCAACCCAGCAAGACTGTTTCTAACCTGCTCGTAGGTACCATATCGTTGAAATTCCTTAGTAGAATAACAGTCCCACACCCGTACAGTCCAGTTTCGTTCGCTCATTTTTCAACTCCGAAATGTTTTTCAATCTGTTCACCTGCGGCTCGCAATACAGCACTATCGCCACCTTCGACATCTTCCAAATCTGTATTACGGGCAATTCGAGCACATTCCCTGACTATCAACTCGGCTAACTTTTCATTGTATCGTGCCATTGAAAAAGCATTACCACTTACATCATTATTAGCCTGTTCAGCAAGTTTGTGAATTAACGTGTTCATTTTTCTATAGTTACTGAAGTCCGGGAATATTTACCACCTTTATAAGCGGTTGTGGAACTATTGGGACATCTAACTACAATAATCTCCCCAAGACCATTTGATATTGAATAAATCTTACAGTCACTTAGGCCCTCGGGTAGAACAGTAAAATCGTTACGTTCCTTGGCGCTTGGACTACAACCAGCCAACAAAATTATAAAAGTTAACAGGCATATTGTTTTCATTTTAGTAAGTTCCTTTTTTATCTAGAAAGAACTCTAGTAAGTTCTGCGTGAAGCTCGTCCACTTCGTCTTGTGGCACATAAAAATCCGTAGTGGAATCATAATATTGCCCAACCTTGGGATCATAGTATAGCACACGGCCGTTTGCAAAGTAAAACGGCCCTTCGAGACCTTTACGGGGTTGAAAGCGAGCATCACGCTCGCCTAGTACAGTATAACCCATATTAAACTCCAAAAACCAGTATTGCGAATATAAATCCTGCAACAAAGGCCAGCATAAGACTTACTGCACGATCACCTTGTTCGGGAGTAGGGGTGGGTATGCTATCTATAATTTTAACCAGATTATTTTTCATTATCCGCTCCTTATTTTACCAGTGCGTAGGGTTTATTCCAGCGACCAATGTTAACGTCAATATACCAGCCCACGTTAAAGTAATCGCTCTGGATATCGCTCTTATCCCAGTTGCCGTCGTTCATTGCGGGTATAACTTCCTGCAGGAACTCCAGAGCGCGACCGCTAAAGTGTTCTTTGTACCAGTAGGGGTTTACATCTAGAATATTTCTTTTGCGCAAGTAATCAATCTCATCCTGCGCCATATACTTTGCATAAGACTTATTTTTGTCTGTCTCAATATAGTTTTCAATAAAGTCGATTTCGCCCTGCTTGATATTAAGGCACAAGGTGCTGTGATTGCGAACTGCAAGGCTAGCTTTAATGTTGTATTTTTTGCAAATAGCTTTAATAGTGGGTGCCAGCTTTGCTTTGAGTTCCTGGGATACGTATGCCATTTGTTGCTCCTTATTAATTACTATAACCACATTATAGCAATCCAGGGGGTTATTGTCAACCAAATTATTTGTTGCAAAATAACTAACAAAAAGGTTGCATATATGCTAACTGTTGTTTAATTGTTAACTTCTAGATTTTTTAAGTAGGTTTTAAGATCGCCGTCTAGCAAGGCCAGCATACTGGCATCGCTCTCGTCAAAAACAATAATAAGTTCGTTTTGATGAAGGAAATAAACTCCGGGAAAATAACGTTCCAGTTGAATTAGATTTTTGTTGGCTAGGCGTTGTTTGAGAGTGAAACTATAATGTTTTATATTTAAAATTTTAACTAGGAATCTAAAACCAAATGCAGTAAGTCTTAAACTGTTATCATCTGTAAAGTTCCACCATACCGCTTTTCTAAAATCTTGATAGTTAAGATCTGTTTGAGTGCCAGCTAACTCAAGATATTTTTTAGTTAGCTGTGACTGCGAATGGGATTTAGGGGTAGATACGATTGCCGGCACTTAGCAGTACCACGGTAAATTTATCTGTCTTAAAGAGCGCATTTAGTTTTTTGCACAGATTGACTGCGTGACCAGGATTACTAAAACTAGTCTTTTTGTATTTGGGGCCAGGATAGCTGACCAACATATTACTACTTTTTAAGTTAATGGGACGATCTTCGTAGAACACCGCCCAGATACCTTCACTGCTCAGAATCTGCTCGCTCTTGAAAGTTACTTTATCAGTGTGCTCTATTAGGACAGTTGGTTTAGGTCTAGACATTTTAATTCCTCTACGTTTATTTATCCTAGAAAAAGGTATAATCTACGTATATTAAAAACCGCCCCCATCCATAGCTACAGTAATTATTTCATCAGGTTTTTTTGAGGTTTCTATTCTACCCACGGTGGCAAAGTGATTGAGTAAATCAAAGATTTCAGTGTGTAGGTTTTTTGCTTCCTGGGCAGTAAGAATAAGTTGTTTGCTATTATTTTGACTTAGTATTTTTATTTTATCATTAAAAGATTTAAGATTGGGGCTTAGATAATGTTCCATTTTTATTGTTCCTTGATAGCGTTATGGGCTTCGAGTTTTGTGGCAAATGGTCCTAGAAAACTATGCCTGTTTACTGTGATTAATTTAGGACAAAACTCTACTAGCCATTCTGTTTTTTCTTTTATTGCAAAATAACCTGCGCAGAAATAACTTTTACTTTTTTTAGTCTTGGTATATACACTTACACCTAGTCTGACTTCTCGCATTGCATTTTGTGGTATTACATCTGTAGGGAATCCATCAAGAACTTTATTAGTCTTAATAGAATTAGTTTCTTTTTTTACTGGGCTAGTATAAGTCTCAAATTTTATATTATGCGACTGCCCTAGAGTTTTAATAGTGGGGTATTTGTTTCTATTATGTTCTTGGACATAGACATAGCCACCATCTTCCACTGCCTGCACAGTGCCAATTTTGTTGCCATTATTTTCTACTATCCAGTATTTGTTTTTTACAACTGGTCGGGCTACAAGTTTAATCATTTTGTTCAAGATTGAAGTATTCCTTTAGATAAGAAATATCATCGCCGCGGCGATGCGCCTCGTCAATACACTCTTGTAGGAGTAATCGGGCAAAGGAAATTTGTAAGTTTGTGTTAATTACAGGATAATGAGATCCTCCTGCTGCAAGACTAATTTTGTAAATTTTTTCGTTCATTTTTTCCATTTCAGAGTATTCTCTAACCAAGTTTTGCATTCAGCCCATTCTCTATACTGAAAGGATTGGCCGCCGTGATTGGTCCAATCCTGACAATTAGATTCTCTATCGTCTATTAATATATCTCCAGGCTGACAATGCTGCCATTTGTCTTTACTGTATGGACCAAAAAACACTGGGATTCCGGGGAAATTGTCTGCAGCCCAGCGAACTTTGTCATAAAATGCAAAGGGTAAATCATTGTCTCTGGGTATAGCAGTTAAAAAAGCAATGAATATGTCTTTATCAAAATTACTAAACCTGTAGTACTCTATCCAATCAACAAGATCTTTGCCACCGGGCTTTACTTTAAGATCACGATACAATCTTGAATTTTGAGCAAGCTTGTTCCAGATGTCATCAGGATATTCACCAGTACTGGGTGGCGCACCTACTGTTCGTTCCGCATACTCATTGAAGTCTGCCACGACTCCGTCCATATCTATAAAGATATTCATTCTATTAACTTCCTTATTTCCTGTTGCATTTTTAAAAATCTAGTATTGCTGCTTTCGGGAGGAGCATTTTTAAAAAAATAAAAAAGCCAGACAACAACCAAAACAGCAACTAAATAGGTTGCATAACTCCAAAATTTTTCTAGGATTTTAATCCAGTTTAGCGGTAGGTCCTTCATTCTTGTAATTTCCCCCAGGTATATTCAGTGTCTTTAATGTGAGCCACTGATTTAATCCAACCTTTATCCACAGCCGTTTTTATCATTGTTCTATATTCCTGCGGACAATCAGGGCTAATGTACATCATAGCACGAGGATAGACAGCCCAGCCATCGGTTATCTGAAATCCCGGCTCTGACTCAACAATCCTAATTATATTGTTTTTATGTGAAGCGTACTCAATCATACTTCGCCTTCTTCTACCACTCGAGTCTGACAAGTAGTGCCACGGACATAAAGCTGAGCTTCTTCTAGTGTATCGAAAGTCTTGGGTCTGTCGTACATACTTTTACTGCTAGTGCCTTCAGTGAGAGTCCTCCAGAACTTAATCCACATCCAACTAAACTGGAATTGTACGACGTAGAACTTCTTTGCATCATCGTTAGTGTACTCGACAATTCTATATTTCATTGGTATTCAGCCCCTAGCATTTCAGCATATTGTGTGGCACTCTCGCTGAGTTTTACTAGATCATAACGTCCACAGAATTTTAAAAACTGCGCACCTATCATCTTGGTCTGCTTGGATACACTATTACTAGTGATAGTTTCTGTAATCTTGGCACGAATATTTTCCGGCTGTGCGCTAAGATCCACTAGTATACGATTGCGATTATAGTCATCTAGTACACGATGTTCTACGCCCTCGTGGTCCACCCATTTTTGTAACATTAGGTTATTCCAGGAGTATCCGCGACTTTCGCGATCAGCATAAGCTTCAATTAGGCCTATTTTATTTTTACTCCCCTTGGTACGCACTCCCGGATAAGCTGAAAAGATATTATCGCTGGAATCTCCACGCATACATTTTTCAAATAATATCCATTGTGGATCTGGAATAGTCTTGGGCTGTTTTGTTTTTTTATCTATAACAAGATTGCCCTTCTTATCTAGTATGCCATCTAGAGTGTGCAGTTCGTCCTGAATGCCATTGTATTGCACCACGTTGTTGGCAAGAAGTTGATGAAAGTCTGTATCACTACTTACTATTATGTGAGAATCATTGGGATGCGCCTGTATCCAACCTGCAACCAGATCGTCACCTTCTAGTTCAGAATGTTGCAGTACTGTGCAATTGGTCTTTTCTATTAGAAACTTTTGTAATGTATCAAAGGTTTCCCAGAACATACGATCTTCTTCTTGTTCACGTTCTGTTAGGGCAGCTCGTGCCACAGCTCGGTTTGCCTTATAGGGTTTATAGTAGTCCTTGCGCCAGCTGCGACCCTCTAGTGCGAACACCACGTGGTCAGCTTTTTGATCACGCCAGGCCTTAAACACACTACCCAGAGTTACGTGTAGAGCAAAACCAACTCGTTCTTCGGCCGTGCTGGCTCTATGTGCGGCGTGTCTGGCACGGAAAAAGGTATTAGCAGTGTCAACAATCAGATATTTTTTCATAGTATAATAGTAGCTTATTACACTAATTTTGTCAAATGTTCCGAAATATAAGTTGCCCAGATTCTATGAGCCTGGCCATTAAAATAACCATTTTGATTAGGTTTATGCCCACGTTTGGTAAGATAACTTATGTAATCTGAAGTGGGATAAAAAATATGACGCACTTCCCTATCTTTAAGATAGTTACTCAATTGTCTGAATTTTTCCAGATCCCTAAAGGGAAACCCCAGTACAACTTTAAGCGCACCACGTTGCCAGTTTCTATCAACATAGTTTTTGGTATGATACAAAACATCCATTTCGGTATTTCGTATATCAGCCTCGACCTTGATTTCCGCTTTAAAAACGTCTGCTAATAGACAGGGCCAGCTTGTGGCATAATTTGTTGGATGCGGAACACGGCCTTGATACCAAAGATCAAAATCTTCCTCTGCAACAGCGTAGGGTACTTGTGCGTAGGCACCTGCACAATGTCCGTCACCGTTAACATAGATTATCACGACACTTCAGTCCTTCCGTTTCCTAGATTTTTTCTATTAACGGATAGTCTATCAGTGTCATTAGCTTCATATTGTTCGTAGGTCTCCATAACCACATTGCGGCAGATTGTCTGAAACCATTGTTCAACAATCTGGCTATCGTCCTTGCCCTGATAACCTGCTCTAACAAGTTTGCTAACAAATTGATCGTTCCAGTCCAGTTCAAAGGCACCATTGCCTATATTATCCGGATCAAGGTCTACACTTAATATGCCCACCCAGGGCTCACCACGCTCCGTGGCTAGGTCCTTGGGAGATTTAGACTTGGCGCTTACTCTAGTCTTACCCTTGGTTTCTTTACTAGTTGTTGTGGCAGTAGTTGTTGTTTTCTTAGTAACCATTCTTTAAGGTCCTTAAAATAAATTCTTCGCTGTCATAATATCTATCCTCATAATAAACCTTGCCATCTTGAGGAAAATAAACTATTCTAGCTCGCATTGCAGGAGTCAACCAGAGCATTTTGTCAGTATATCTACATTTTTTTGGCCACCAGACAAATACTTCACTGACTATGGCATTGTCTAAAAATGTAGGCTCGTTAATCCAGTCTTCGCCCATCAAGTACTCCTTTTGTTTTTTTCTAATTTTTATTAGATTTAACGTTAATCTTTTTTCCTGATCAGTGTAGCTTGTCCAGTTACTTATTTCTTCAATAGATCGGAAACAGCCCTGGCAGACATCGTCCTGCATCTTACAAATATTAACACAGGGACTAGCTATTTGACTCATCTAGGTTAGTGCCCCATTTAAACTTTAGCCATAGGCGTTCGTGAATGTAATGTGCTAGTGTCATCCATATATTAATTATAATTGCCCCGCCAAGTCCAGTATAGGCAGCGGTGATCAACGTAGCTACAATTCTCCAACAAATTGCTCGTACTATAGTTCTTTTATGTGTTTCAGTCATTAGGTTCCCCAGGCATTTTTGAATAGGGGAACTTGCAATCGGTCACTATATCTTAGACCGTGTTGCATTGCTAACTCCGCTACTGTTCGATTGTTTAATGAGTAGACGCTTTCTACTCCTCCCACAGGCATTAGATATATATGCCCGCTAAATCCTTCTTTTTTGTACAACTCTATTACTTCCAGTGCTTCTTCTACATCTTGGTTGGATGCTACTACAAATTTTAAGTATGTATGACCTAAGTCCTCATACTCCCTAACTATGTCTGGACGAATGGCATCTTGTCTCTTTTCTCCGCTTACACTTAGTTTAGGACTTACACTAAATGTTAGATTATGATACCCATTTTTATGTGCCCACTTATATAGATATAGTTTAAATTCTCTAGTTATCTCTTGTGTGCCGTTAGTTTCAAAAGTAATATCTTTTAGTTTTTTTAATTTATCGTGGCTTAATAGATCAGGATAGCTACGTTGCCAGCCCAGCAAGGGCTCACCACCAGTAATGACTAAATGTACATTACCCCATTTATTTTCAGGCAAAAGTTCCATTATTCTGTCTGCAATGGCATCCACTGTTAGCACAGGACTTAGATCTTTAAATCTAGCGTCCCAGCTAGCATAACTATCACAACCTGTTTCCACTATGGGAAGATCTTCATATCGGGAATAGGAACCGATGTTTAATGCCACTTGGTCATTGGCTGTGCTACGTTCACCACGTGGCATACCAAATCCTGCACAGGTAAAGTTGCAACCAAATGTACGTAAGAAAACAGAAGGCACACCCATAAAGCGTCCTTCCCCCTGTATGCTATAGAATAATTCTGCGATTTTTATTTTGCTCATAGTTTACCAATGTCGAATGATACCTGCTATAATAAACAGGTTAGTTATAATGTATATTAGCACAATAGCGGTACGTATACAAGCAATTTTATTTGCTTCAGAATCAGTTGTTCCTGATTTCTCGCCTAGTGCCTTTGCCCATAATCGCCAAAATTCATCTTTCATTTTAATTGAAGAGATCTTCGTCCCATTCTCGGTGCCCTTCACGAAAGGCCATATTGCTTTGTGTCTCTCTAACTTCCACTCTGTAACACCAGAGTCGTTCTGCTTCGCCAGGACCCCACATATCAGGAATATACACACCATTGACGTATTTGTAAAGCATATCGGCTAAACCTTCACAACCTAGTCTTGGTAGTATGGTCAATTTAGCAAGTTTTTTCTCTTGTAGCAATTTAAATGTTTCTAATTCAGGATCATCTTGTGCTACAAGTAATGTGTGATCAAATTGATCTTCCAGTATCTTTTTAAGTTCTTTAAGGCCACCATAGTCAGCGGCCCAATTACGCACATCTAAATTATCTGTGCCAAAATAGAACTTCATACTAAATGAATAACCGTGGATTAGATTACAATGACTATCAGCACGCCACTGACGATAGGCGCAGGGGAAAGCATCGTGATATTCCTTGGTGCTTACGTATTTGTAAGTTCTTGGTGGTTGTACGTCGTTAAGGTAAAGCATTAGATTCTCCTATAAGTTAATATAGGCCTGCAGAATTTGTAAAGCGGGATGAAGAGCCAGGAAGGCCGCTGTGTAGAATATTATTTATTGCAATAACATTCTTGTTAAACCAATTGTGTCTATAGTTACTAGTAGCAGGTAGTTAGCCAACATCCCAAACGATTTCCTAGTATAAGCAGCCCAGCCATAGATTGCGCAACCAGTAATCCAGATAGGATATAGTACAAGTAGGGGAGGTTGAGGAACAGTGAGCGCCATAGTGATACTACACCCAATACTAATAGCCCAAGCAGTAAGCTCAGCAATGAACCTAATAGGATGGGACTTGAAATCATCGTTAATCCATTTAAAAATACCAGCTAGTATGTTATTCAAATATTTTCACCGTGTTGTTGTTCATATAGTTCCATTTGTTTCTGTAAATTAGTGTTTATAATTAAATCGAGGTATTTTAAAACAAATAAACTAGCAATAGATGCATCTTCGCCATTAAAATGTAGTTTAACCTGTGGGCCACTAGTATATTTATAACTACGTTTACCTCGACCGTATCTCACGTAGGTTGTGTCTACTTTCCTACCACGTACATCATAGTATGTGTCTAGTATAACTTCACCACCCACTAGCCTGTACCACTCAATCATATCATCAGTCAAGCGTTCTACATCTATACTGATACTAAAATTAACTCGGCAACCAGGAGGCAGGGGTATCATTTATGCCACCAGGTCTCATAGGGAAAGTCTACCCAGATATCTTCTTTAGCTTTGTCAATTTCCATACCAAAATAATTCATTGCAGCGTCACAATTACTACTTGCATTGTCCACTACTACGGCAAATTTAACATTGTTGCCCCAGATACTATTCCAGGCTGCATCATTAGGCATACAGCCTGATTGCCAGTCCTTGATGATCCAGTTAAATGTAGCACCAGTGTCATTAATATCGTCAACTATCAAGATATTTTTTCTCAAGGAAGGATCAGATGCAGGCATATCCTTGGGTCTTGGTATTTCCTCAGTGTTCAAATATCCGAGTGCATCTTCAGCCATCCAGAGATTACTTTCCTGATCGCTACCATCACGTAGACTTACTTTGAGAGTTTCACAAGGTACTTCAAAATAATGACTAAGCATAACTGCGGGCAGCAATCCTCCCCGCGTTATACCAACAATATAATCAGGACGCCATCCAGACATACTTATTTGCCTAGCTAGCTCTGAAACTAGTTGTTTAAACTTTTTATTGTCTATAGTTAATTTTTTCATTAGAACGCATAGTTAATGGTTGCGCGACCAGCTGGAACACCTTGATTTGTTACTAGTCCAGTAAAACTATAGGTCACGTTTTTATAGTTTTCAAAATTTCCACTGTAATCAAATCTAGCATAGCTACGCACAGTGTCTTTGATATTGGAATTTGTGTTAGTATATGCGAACTGACCTTGGTTGTCAATACCAGTAGGCAATGTCATACTCACTGAACCTGCAAAAGCATAGGGTAATACACCAGTAGCAACTTTCAGGTTATCATTGACAGTGTATTCTATGTCTGCCCAGCCAGCATAAATTGGTTTCACTGAAGTAACGAGACCTGGTGTATATTGGCTAGTTACCTGCATCAGTCCACCACGATAGGACCAAGGACCCTTGGTGTGTATAACACTGCTTTCCAAGATTGCACTGTCACGTATTTGTCCCCAGGTTCCCGACATACTAAACCAGGGATTAAATGGTACTCTACTGAGACTCATTGACAGACTCGTGTTATCATTAAGTGGTACTCCACCTATAGCCATAGCCCAGGATTTGGCACCTTCCATAGGATCATTTGTACTGTTAAATTTAAAATTTCCTATTTCCACAATGGAAGTGTTTTGCAATTGCAGACTGGCTAGGCCGTGTTGAATAGCCTGATAGCTTCTCTGACTCCAATAGTCTGTAGTTATAAGTTTTTGGCCATAGTCAATGCTAAAGTTACGATTGTAATAATCTATGCCAGTGAAACTCTTTATGGCTGAATTAGTGTCAATACCGGAAATTGAGCCTTGTAATGGTGTCATTTTACCATTCAAAGGGAACCAGAGACCACCCACAGGCTGCATTGCTGCATTAATATCTATTACAGTGCCGTCAGCCCATCTAGATCCAGTTACTTTTAGAATCTGCGCTGCCTGAGCCTCGGTTATGTTCCATTGCGACATAAGTGTCTGTATAGCACCATTTAAAGTAAGTGTACCTGCACTTCCGATCTGGCTAAAATATACGTGACTGTACTGTGTACCGTCCATACTAGTTTCATTTCTTACACCAACTATGTAATTTTTACCTTTAGGGCCACGCACAATATTTGATGCACCCATACACCAGGTAATGTCCCCTGTACACTCCCAACTTTGTGATCGTATATTATCATCAAATGCCTTGATGGTACTAGCACCAGCTTCTACATATATTATATCGCCATTTTTTTGTGGCTTGGCTAGCAGGATACTGGTATTACCATTTTGTGATGCCATAATTATATCAGGCTGTTTATCACCATTAACATCACGTAGGTCTATATTATAGACCAAACTATTACTTTTACTCCAATGACCAGCCACGGTAAAATTACCATTACCATTATTTTTATAGAAGGTAACATACGTGTCACCACGTACTGATGCCCAGTTATTGTCAGTCGCATTAGGACGACTTATCACAGCAATATCAGGAAGGGCATCTTTATTAACTCTTAGTGTCACTACACGCACGTCGTGACTAGCATTGCTATCACCACGTTTCATATAATCTAAATCTGATAAGCCTAAATTACTGGCCTGCTGCGCTTCTAAATAGGGTAGGGGTAAGATTTTAGCTGTGGAAGGTACAACACCAATAATCTGGTTATTTGTTTTAACTCCGTTTTCATAATTAAACCCGTTATAAACTTCCATCATTACCACACGGCCAAAACTACCCTGTACACCATCAATACTGGGTCCATCTACCACAATAGCATATACTTTGCCGTCGTTGTTAAATTTACCTAGAGTAAGACCAGAACCAAAAATTCCAGTAACTGTTCTTCCCTGAGAATCTATACCTGAATTATTATTATTTTGGCTACTGAAAACCTTGGGAGTAGCTCCACCAAGTACAGTAAAAGAATTATTGTTATAACTAACAGCCATAATATCTAGTTTGCCATCACCGTTAATATCAAATGTAGCTGAACCGTGAGACCAACTATCAGTACCAGGTAGTTCTATTCTTTCTAATTTATTTTTTCCTGTATTCCGGAAAATAATTGCTGGCCCTGTGTTATTAGTGTCAGTACTAGGGCTAACAAAAATATCAGTGTTTTTTGACCCAGTAAAATTACCAAATAAAAGGCTAGGTTCTGTGCCATTAATGATGTTTGCGCCGGGAGCGAACCAAGTAGAGGTTTGATTAGTTAATTTGCCTTTATTGTCCCAACTAAAAATAAACATATTAGATTGTTCAAATTTCGCGCCAGGATAATTTGTAGTACGACCTGCGTAGATAATTTCATCTACGTTGTCTCTGTTAAGATCTCGTGCAAATAAATCGTGAGTAACGTAAGTGCTATTATTACTATTAAGCGGGTTTACACTAAAAGCAAAATTATAAGTAGGTGTAAAAGTTGCTGGGGCACTATTACTAGCTCCGGCCTGATTAGTAACTTTTATACCAGTGCCCCCTGCGCAGGCTGCGCTGGAAAAAGCCACTGCTAATAGATAAGGAATTAGACGTAGTCTAGCTTTATTGGTTTTCATAACCCTCCCAAGAAAAAAGTAATATACAGTGCCCATTATAGCAGTATATTACTTTAGGGTCAAGCGATTTTTAATTATTGCTTTTTTAGTAACTCTAGTGTTATTATTTTAGTAATATTTTCCGCAATCTCATCGTTTTGATGAACTATATATAAATTTGTATTACTCTCGCCTTTTTTATTATTAAAACTATGAGAACTAATTAATATACCACCATTAGCTGGTGTTACTGTAAATTTTATACCATCTGTGTGGAGAATATCGTTGTCGTATTTTGCACCAACTATCTGATTGCTGACTACTAGGCCATAATCTTCTTCCCTAGCTAACCAATTTTTAATCCAGCGTCTTAATTTATTCATCTTGATTTAAACTTTCTATCCAGTTATTGAAAATTCTTGTCGCCTCATCGAAATCCAAAGCAAATATGTCTGCTTCGATATATCCGTTGGCAATACGTACATCAAAAGGCACAGGGCCTTTAAACATAAATCCCTCAGGTACTGCTGTAATTACAGTGTATTCCTGGATATGTTTTGCTCTAAAAATAATGTTATCTACTAGTTCTTTAGGATTCATAATATTTTAAGTAAGTTGATTTGCTATATAGGGAAAAATTTTATCAAAGCTTTGATCTCTAATATCATCATAAGTTTTTATATAATGCCAAGCCTGTTGTGACAAATCAGTTCCTGGTAAATTCATAAAATTTATAACATTTTGGAATCTGTTGGTTTTTCCTAGCTTTTTACTTATATATTCTTTTGCAGGCTCTGGTAAATTTTTTATACTAAAATAATCAGGATCAGACACCATACCCAAATAGGGATCATCCAGACCCTGCTTGTAACACCAGATGAAGAATTCTGGCAGATCAAGTACATTGAAAATACTTACTGTATGACTAATTTTAAGTATAATATTTGAATATAATTTGGACTTATCTTTATACCTGTTAATGTTAATCAAGCAATCTTGCCATTGAGCTGGCCATCTAATATACTCAAATTTTTCTTTTAAACCATCTATACTTACCAGCAAAGTCACAGTCTTAAATTTTTCCCATCTAGACCAAAATTCATCTGTGGGGAAAACAGTACCGTTTGTTATGTGTGTTAGATTTATGTCCCCACTTGTATTGTTATCAATTAAAAAGTCCAACCACTCTAGTTGTTGGGTTGTACCTGATAAAAATGGTTCTCCTCCCGAGATTTCTATACTACTTAAATTAGTTAGGCTGTCACGCAGAGATTCAGTAAATTCTGGATTGTTATAAAATTTTTGGTGTTTATAAATGGTGATATCGGGAAGAATATTTTTAACTTTGCGTTCGTTATCTGCCCACTTGCTGCTGGCATAACTATAACAAGTCCTGCAAGCAAGATTACAAGTGTTACCAAATGCCAATTGTAATTTTGTAAATGCCTGGCTAGTAGAACTAGTGGCACTAGATTCTAGCATTCTTTTAGACACTAAACCTGAATCTTCATCCTGCCAACAACGATTGCAACCGCTGGGCCTTTGTCCCTGTAGAAATTGATCTTTTAGATCTTTAAGTTCAGGGCTATTCCTATAATCAACTAAGTTATCTGCTAGAGAATGTTTATATTTGCAGCAAGGACGAAAATTACCCTGAGGATCTATATCAAGATTGTCCCAGGGTAAAGAGCAATAGTGTTGCATTAATTATTTTTTATCTGGAAAAGGCCAGACTGGCATTGACTCTATTACGTCCTTTTCCGAATCTGCCGGATTAATTTTAGCAAGTTCGTCGAAGCTTATTTCCTCATCATCTTCTTCTTTAAAGTCAACAGCGTTGCCATTCTCATCTGCACAAATTATCTTGACACGATTGCCTAGTTCATCTTCTATTAGAATAGGCCCCCATACCCAGGCTTCAGTATCAGTCTGACTCCAACCTTCTTCATCTTCTAAAACTTCATATACGCTAGAATCACCAAAACGTTCTAATAATTGTTCCTGCTCTTCTTCGTCCATATCATCTGGGAAATCGAAATCCTCCCAGCATCCATCAGTCATACTGTCCAGTTCGGAATTAATAATGTTATTAACACAGCAATCGTACATATTAATACTGTCGCAGCGGCCATCACCGCCTGGAACGTAGGTAAACTCAAATTTGGGAGGAAGATCATCGTCTGTTTCTACAATAAAATTACTCCAACGATATCCAGTTTTGCGAACAATACTTTCACCATCTTTATAATAGTATTCGTGTTCTTCGCAGGACTTTTTATAATAAGTTGATACGTTCCAGGTAGCCATTAGTTATGTCCCTTCATACTTAGGCAGATGTCATAAAACTCTTTTTTAAGAGCGGGGTCTTCTAGAAAACGTCCTAGCATAATCGCTGTTGTCATATCGCTTTCGTGTTCACGTACACCACGGTGTGTCATACAATGATGTTCAGCTTTGACCACCACAGCAATATTTTCTGTTTTGGCATACTGTTTTAGTGCCTCAGCAATCTGTGTTGTCATTTCTTCCTGAATCTGTGGACGCTCACAGATATGGTGTACAATACGATTGAACTTACTTAGTCCAATCACTTCGTTCTCAGGAATAATACCCACCCAGCAACGGCCTACAATATTTTGAAAATGATGTGCGCAGGTGCTTCGAATAGAAATAGGGCCTGTGGTGTAAAGACTTTTATAACCTAGGTTAGGGAAGGCTGTGACCTTGGGAGTAGGCAGATAGCGTCCACTAAATGTTTCCTGAATAAACATTTTAGCCACACGCCTAGCAGTATCCTGTGTGTTGTGGTCGTTGTCAATATCAATAACCAAGCTACGCAGAACATCTTCTAGATTGGCTGCGACTTCGTCTTGTAGTAGTTCCAGTTCTTTATCCCGGATAAACTGAGCGATATTATCATTACTATGATATCTTGCACCAGCACTTAGGATACGCTGTCTTATTTCTTCACTAATAGGTAGTTTCATTTTTTTGATTAGTTGTCACGTGGAAGGTGGGAAATTTCTGTTACAACTGCTAACATTGAATCTAGATCGTTGCATAGGATCTTGGCACTTGCCCAATCATTATCTTCATTGCGTCCACTTACATCTACCATAAATCCATTGTCGTACATATTGACAGTAAAACTGTCACTTACTTTGCTTAGTTTGTCAGATACTTTCATACTTCCTCCTTTTAATAGCACATATTAAACATTTTTTAGCAGTTTGTCAAGCATAACATTTGCATTTAGATAAGTTTCAATAAGAATACGTCTTTGCCTTGCCAAAACATCCAAATACTTGTTACGATTATTAACACGTTCGTTAATAAAGTCTTTAAGATGACCTGCATATTTGGTATAGGATTCAAAATTTTCTGTCCATTCTGCGGGATATTTAAATTCATCCATATACATTTCACTATAACTACATCTATCAGGTACAACTGGTATTACACCTGCTAGAACACCTTCCATCATACTGATCCCAAGGTTTTCGTGCAGACTACAACTAAACATTACAGAGCAATCTCCCAGAGTTTCATAATAATCCTCCTTGGAAAGATTCATTTTTTGTGTAATGATTAACTTATGCCCTAGGCGATTTGCTAGATCTTCAACTATTTCCGGTTGTTTATCGGCATTGTATCTATGAGGCCAAATAACTTTTTTCGATTTTGGTTTATACCATTGAACAGTACATTCTCCTATAATAGGATTATGTGGTTGGCCGCTTCTTACTGCACGGTGTTGTTCACTATCAATACCAAGATTCTTCAAAAACATATTTTTGTGAAACTCAGTGGCAAAATAATTAAAATCACAACTATAAAACCAACTACGTTCTTGATGCCAGGGCCAGGGCTTGTTCATCTTGTAGCCTAGTATATCACTTGGGTCATAGGCACCGGCGTGCCAGATGCCGTGTATTTCCACAGGAATGTCTAGTAAGTCACTCATATACTTAATGGGCGTGATTACAAAGTTCCAGGCATCGGTTACCAAAAACTTATCACCAGCCTTGATGACACCGTCACTAAACATACGACTAATCTTTTCCGCCTGGCTTGCCTTGTAGACATTGGTGGCACCAAAATCTAAAAAAGCACCAGTGGTAGTATTAGGTGGAATGCTCACGCCATCGATTGTGACCACTTTAACATCTAGAGTGCGTTTCTTTATTTCCTGATCTATTATCGTGGGAATATTTTGATACCATTGTTTGGTATATCTAGCGTCTATAGGTTCAATTGGAACAATATAGATAGTTGTCATTTACTTGTGTCCGTGCCATAAAGTTTGAGCTCCGGGAATAGCTGACTTTTCTAGTGCAGTATCCATTGCAGTTTTAGCTCGCACATCTGGAATCTTTTGTGCCAACTTTTCCAGAGTTCCCAATTGTGGACCCCACTGTTCGGGATATTTTGGGCGAGTGCCTTCTGTATGACTAAAGCTAGAAGCAGCAGCACGAGTAAAGGTTTCCAATCTATGAAACTGATCATCTAGATTGGTTAATCTAGTATTAAGGTTACGCACATCTTCATAAAGTCTGCGTAACGGCCCATTGCGATGGGTCAACCCTGTGTTTTTATCTTCAGGTTCCGTTAATATAACCATCATCATTAGTTGCCGTAGTGCATTTTTAATTCTAGGATCGTCGCTGGTCATTGCTGTATCAAACATATCAATGAAACGTTCCATATCAAAGTCTTCTTGGTCTTTTTCTCTCATTGCCATTATAACCATCCACCTGCTCTCGCAATTCCAATTATGCCTACTAGAATCCAAAAACCATTCAGTAGTGTATAGGCACGATCCTTTTTAAGAGTCGCGCAGTAAGTTAAGAGTATAGCATCAAGTGTATTAAAGACCCAGACAAACATAAAAGGACTTGCTGGGCCTAACCAGGACACTAGAGTAAAGCTGATGATACGCATTATTACACCCAACATTTCCATAGCAGGAATGTTGGCCTTGATAAAATCAAGAACTATGTTCATTGTTGATTACTTTCTTTGTTTTGTTGACGCAACAGCCAGTTACGCTGTTTTTCAAATTTACGATACTGCTCGGATTTGTAGAGATCCTTCTCGTCAAACTTTAACATATAGTTACGGCAGTAGTCTCTGTATGCTTCTAGATCGTCAAAGATCTTAGAAACTTCGGGTTTCATTTTAAAGTGCTTTTTGATATAAGCAGCTACCATTTTATTCTCCTTAAACTTTAATTGATAGGGCAGGTTTATTTAGGTTATAGCTAATAGCACAACCATTTTCGTTATCTTCACTGACTTCAATAATCACAGCTCGGCCGGGATATTTTTCAGCAATTTTAAGATATAGATCGTCAGCAATCATTTCACAAGACTTATAGTTTAGTTCTAAAACTGAACTATCATACAACCCTTGTAGCCATCTTTTGAATTGGATGAATTCAATGTCCCTGTCATTATGGAACACATCAATGTACACCCTGAAATGGAAGATGTGGCGATGAGGATGAGAGAGAAAACTAACGTCTTGTAACCGAGGATCTTCACCAGCTGCTGGATAGCAATGGATGCCCTCTTTTTGAAACGTAACCCAGATTTGTCTGCCTGCATTTTCCATTATCCTGTTTGCTGTTTCTCTTTGTTCTTGATTCATAATTAATTAAAATTTAAGTTGTTGGCAATAGTATTATAATTAATGATCATCATCGTGTAAAGTATTATGGTCATAGTCCCATTGCAATCTATTTAGACGACTTATCTCATCTCTTAAAGAAAGTTTGCGTTTTTTTAACTCAGTTAACTTATCTTTTTCTACGTGCGGATGATTTCTTTCCATATCGTCGATTTGTTTATTTAAAACTCGGTGCATTTCTTCTAGATGACGAATTTTTTCCTTATACATTGGATTCCTCAAATAAACTTGGATTTAATACTACTTCTGCTTTTTTACGTTCTACTGCTTCCGTTACTGGACCACTTCCTTCTAGATCGAAATGTTCCTGTAATTTAGTATGGGCGTTAACTGCACGTTTACCCAAAAAACCGTTTGCACTTGATCCCACTATGCAGGTATACCATCTATCGAACTCGTCAATTTTACGCATTGCATCTGAGTGGGTAGGCGCACTAAAGATATCGTCAGTGACCTGACGAAAAGTCTCTCGCACTGTCACTTCACGTACAAGCATTTCTGGTATAACACCTGCATCGTAGAGTTCATTGCCATCCTGTACTGCCTTGAGATGAGCGTAGACATTGTGTCCCATTAAAATAGCATAGGCAAAACTGTCCCAGCTTGTGCGACCTTCCTTGCCTATCTTATTAAGATCGCCGGGGCCGTACCAACAGATATCGGAAATTTTAGTTCGATTAATTATGGGACTAGGAATAAATTCCTCAAATAATCCATCCTGTATAACAGCATCTCGGAAGTAACGATTGTCGTTGGCATACTTTTTGTCGTCTACACATTTTTTCATCTTGTAGCTCCATTTGGACCTATCCTCAAGATTATTTTTCCAGTAGACCTGACCGTTAGCAGTAGCTAGGAAAGGACTAGCACAATCAAAACTGACAGTTAAATCAGGATTATGATATTTTCTCACAGCACGTTGTACATCAGTAAACAACATAGCCCACTCTAGTTTACTAGTTCCCAGATAGTGTATCCAGTCCTGCTTGCCCTGTTCTAGAAGTCCGTCCTCCATAAGTGTGACTAGACGTTTTAGTACAAGATGCACATCACATTTATTTTGTGATCCCATAGCCCAACCATTAAAATGATCATTGGGGAATATACGATGATCACTGTATTTTTTCATCTCGGCATACCATTGATCTGCTTGTGTGTGATTGTCACCCTGTAGAACAGTAAGGAACTTACATCGACCTTTGCGATGTTTCATCCAGTACTCATAGTTGTACTTTGTTGCCTCCACGGCTTCATCATAGGTTGTAATTTTTGTAGCTTCACGACCCTTGGGTGTGCGGCCCACCCAGCCTGGGATATCAAGAGTCATACCGTAGTCCATATACTCTTCCATCCAGTCAAGTACCTGAACACGTTTTTTCTGTGCCTGTGGACAACCACTGCCAGCTCGCCAGTCTCCTTCCCAGACACCTTTACCAATTTGAAATCCGCCACTATCTCCTAGAATAAAGGAATATTCTCGGTCGCGATTACGTACCATATCTTCTTCAGGAGCATCCTTGGTTATGTCTAGTTCAGCGTGACCTGCGGAGTAGAGTGCCCACTTGTAGGGAAAGTATGCCTCGGTGGGATTAAGCCAGTTCATACCCTCAATACCATTTTCAAAGTCTGAGGGTACACGAGCTTGTTCTACAAAATTTCCACGACGTTGTTTACCAATATAACCAGCATAAAAGCCACTTAATGCAGGTAAAAACACAGCGTATTTACTAAGTCCATTAGGTCCTAATTGTTTGGCTGTAAGATCATCACGCTCCATCTTGTTCCTTTTCTTCTTGTTGACATAGGACTTTTAACATTTCAAATTTATCATATAGATCTTTTAGACCAGGATGTTTATCCATAAGTCTCTTAAGCTCTTGTTCTTCTTGCATTTTTTGGCGTGCCCAGTCAATGGCAGAAGCTGCATCTCCAGTCAAGTCTAAGTGTGTATGTCCTGATTGTATTTGAAGCCAATTAAACCCATCATAAACTTCAAAACCCTGCAGACTTGTATTAAATCTTACCTGTCCCACATTAAGAGCTCCGGGACTGGGATTCATATAAGTGGGCGAGGGGTTTCCATTATTCACACTTACATATCTACTGCCAGTGAGGGATCTAATCATTTTTGTTGTGCTGGTAAAATATAGTTGTAGTCTACAATACCACTATCCACAGTGATCATCGCTGCACCCTGATCACTAATTTTAAAAGTCTTATCGCCAGGCAGTGATAGAATACCAATCGCTGCATTAATAGGCCAACTCCAAGCCTTGGTTAAGTTGCCATTAACGCCGGACTGAAACACAAAGTTACCTGCGTGGGTACTATGATCACCAAAGTAAAACTTAAGGTCTCCGTTTTCTACCTTGGCAATGAAGGTAGTTTCTTCACTGTTTGCACTAGCCTGAAAACGTAGACGCTGGATACTGGCCACGCTGGGCACTAGTTCAACGTCCCAGGTAACGCCTTTGAATTTAATAGTTTTAAGTTTGTCATTGACAATCTCGGCACTCATAAATCTGTAGTCATTGATAAAGTCACGATTGGCGTTTTCAAAGTGTACACCCACAGGAACATCTTCACCATCACGGTTTTGTTTAACCACAGTGATGTTGGGATTTTCTTTATATTCGGGAATGTTTAGGATAGTGTTTAGTTTGTTTAGATTTGGCATACCAAAAGTGCCAATAAAGTCGGGCACAATGCCCTTGAATTTGGCCATAACAATAACACTGCGGTCTCCGGCTACTGCTTCAAGATTAGTTTCCTGATCAGTGCCTGTGATTTTTACAAGGTCGATAAATCCCAGACTGTGAGTGTGGGCTACGATATCTTGAAGATAGTCTTTCATTGAAGTCTCCATAAATGTATTAAAAGTGTAACGTTTATATTTAGATCAGTCAAGATCTTTGATATATTAGGTGTTTACGATTTCACCTAAAGTTGGGTGTGCTCTTATTGATTGTAAAATGCCTGGTTTTTTAAGTGTAACTGTGGAAATATCTTCCTCTGGGTGGTTAAATTCTACTATTTCTAGTTCGAATTTTTGAGCTAGTTGCTCTAGTAATTTTTTATTCATCCAGGGTTTGTACCTTTTATCAACAAACTGGGCGCCGCGTGGTGTATCACAGTCGTTGAAGTCAAAAAACATTATACCACCTGGTCTTAATAGTCTACTACATTCATTGAGTACTCTTCCCAGTTCGAAATAATAGTAGTAGCTAAGTGTGTTCCAGCTAAAAATAAAACCTAGTTGATTTTTGGGAAGTCTAGAATATTGTTCAATGCGTACATTGCGATCTATTAAGTATGGACGCAACCTTCTCTGATAAGTTTTGTTGAATTTATTTAGAGTGCTGTCTAGTGCCTCCTGATATAGATCAGTAAGATAAAGAGGATCAGCAGCTACCATCCAGGGAGTAAATTCACTGTTTCCACATCCTATCTCCAAGGCAGGATATTGCCAACCAGTGTATTTAGATATAATATTTTTCACAAACTCTCTGGTAGTATCTTCTATTTTCAAATAGCGTAGATTTTTTTCATTCTCGTAATTTTCTAATAGCTGATTGTCGACTCCATCTTGGTTGTCGTTCAAAAAACTAAAATATAATAGGGGCGAAGTTAATAGCTCTATCTTTTTATCTATATTTTCCAGACAAGTTTGTACATACTTAGTTTCTTTATCAGTATATAAAATAATAGAATGCAAACTGGTCAATAGATCATCAACTAGATTGTAACCAAATTCTGGGTCTCCAAGAGAGTCACGTTCTGATTCTATATAATGATTAATTGTGTTTGTATAGACATCTTTAAGGTCCTTGAGATGTATTTCTAGTCCTCTAAGATCAATGTTGCTCAGACTTTGCCTTAGAGCTATTAGATTTTTCAAACTTAGATTATTGATATTAGGCATTACTATAAAAATTCATTAAGATTAGTTGCGTTTATTTTTGACTCTTTGAGTAAAGGGTTCTGCATTATTTTTAGAAACTCGTTGTGCTCAGGGTGACTAGTATGCCAAATAGCGTGATCTTTAAATGTATTTAGACCATTTTCTGTCCAGGTACCCCAGTCTACTACTTTTTGAAAACTTATAACATCAAAATCTAGAGACTTACATAATTCTATAAACTGGGGAATGTCTCTGTAATTATTAGTTTGAACTACAAAGTTTGATTCTATAATTACTTTAGATTTATTCTGTTTTTTCCAGTCTACCAAAAATTTACTACTAGACAACAATTTATTCCATTCCCCGCCACGCCTAGTTAATTTATATACAGGTTCAGAGCCAGCATCAAAACTAATACGGACTCTTTCTATGTTTTTGTGTACATTTGCCAATTTATGCCAGTGCGCCTCTAATAGTATTCCGTTAGTAACTATTTCTATTTGTGTATCTGGTCTATTTTTGAGATCAAGCTTGGTTAAAAGTTCTCTATAAATTAAACTTGCAAAAGGATCACCGTCGCCACTAAGTGTAAATCTTAACCATTCAGTTTGTTTTTGTATTAGCTTGACAAGATGATCTACTATCTTGATTCTTTTGTCGTATTCAGGACCTTCATTGATAAACTGAAAGTTTTTCCTGCAACTAGGACAGGTAAGATTGCAACTACTATCAATGGCAAAGTTAATCCAGTTTATACTATCTAGTTTAGTGTCAAAATTAGTCACTAATTCTTTCTCAGGTTCTTGAAGTAGTCCGCATTCAGAACTACAGTACCTATAACTACCGTCCAGGATGCTAGCCTGTATTGCTCTTGCTCTTGGACTACGTATAATTTCATCCAGTGAGTTAAACTCCCAGACTTTTCCTAGGCTTATGGGCAACCAGACCTGACAGATACAGGCATAGATATCACCTTCTCCATCCACAGTGATTGTATTGAAGGGGTGTAGGCAATACCTCCCCAGTAGTTTAAGATCTTTGTTAAAATTCATTCCACGTTGTATGTAATTCCAACTGTGTGCTGGAGCCACGTCACGCTGTGTAAAAATTTTTACATTCTTGTATTCTGGGTTTTCTATATCTATAACAGATCTTGATTTCATTCAAATTCAAATAAACTCTCAAAAGTAGAACTTATATCAGTGTTTTCTGCTATTCGCCAGTTTAGTACACCCAGTAAGTTCTCTATTTTTTTATCTACAATAGTAGTTTCCATTGTATCACTGTCGAAAGGCAAATCTTTAAACCATTGCGGGATATGACTTTCATCTGTGGGATAGCCCACACTTGTAAAGCCCATAGGATTATTTTTTAATTTACATACAATAGTTTTCATACCATCCACAATGGCCATACTGTAGTTATCACTGTTCATCTTACGCAACTTATTCCAGTTATAGGCAGCGCGAACGTGGCCTGGGAGGTTAGCCTTGCTGTTAGCTTCAGCCATTGCAGTGTATTTTGTCAAATTATTAACACGTTTAGGAGTTCCCTTTTCCCAGGCGGGAAGATTCTGAAAGTTTATTTTAAATTGTTTTATTTTGTCTAGAATTTGATTCTTGGGAATATCAGTGAGCACATCTAGTAATATTTCACTAAGAAAGTCCTGCACTACCTTGGGGGTATCAGATCGTTTGAGGTCAAGACCCATAGCCTTGACCTTGCCTGGTTTCCCTCCAGTGTCCAATCTTTTTCCTTCTTTATCATAAATTAAAACTGCATATCTCTTTTTAGTTATAAAAAGACCCTTGGTTGCTACTAGTTCTCGACCGCCACGTATAATTGCACCCTGTTCTCTAGGGCAATGAAAACTTTGTTCCATCATTGCAGGAAAACTATCATTGAGTTGATCAGCAATGTTGTCATAGACCTGCAGGCAAATTTCTTTACTCCATTCCATCCTACCAGCATTAACATCATCACGTATCAAGGGCCAGGCACTAAAATATACAGAATCAGTATCACCATAGATCACTGCTTCACCCACGTGATCATATTTTCCTGTAATAGCTTCGTTTACAAAACTATCCATATGCTTGGCGATAGTTCTGCCGCAGAGTGTGGTACTTTGTCCGATCCTGTGATCAAAAAATCTACAGTAGGGATTTAAGATAGCACCGTATAGACTGTTAAGATTAATCTTTTTAACTAACTGACGCTTATCCCAGTATTCTTGTTCTTCTACAGTACCAGTGGCAATACATTCTTTAAGCTTGGCTTGCATTTGTTTACGTTCAGCATACCAGCGTTCCAGTAGTCCCGGCACGATGCCTTTTCTATCCGAACTAAAAATTGTGCCGTTGGCGCTCAATATCCAGGATTTGTTGCTATTAAAGATAAGATGCCAGACATCACGGGCACTTAATACATCGCTGCTGCCATCAACCTCCCAGTCAATGGTAATTTCTGTACCAGCATCCATACGCATCACTGCTTCATACTCAAGACTACCAAACAGTCCCTCCCAGCTTGCAGCAAAACTCTTGCCCTCTTGCATTTTTTTCTGTATGTATCTTTCTGTCATTATGGGACGTAATTGGCCCACAATGGTTTCTGGTCCCATATTCAGTGCTCTAATTGCGCTGGGATACAGTGAGTTGATGTCAATGGCTCCGATGTATTCGTGGACTCCGGCCTTGGGCGTAGCAACATAGGCACCTGCTGCTTGAGTTTCGTCGAATCCTTCGTCTTCAAGATCGTCGTCTCGGGAATCTTTGACTTGCTTGTTAGGTACGACCAAGTTCTGACTGTGTGCTTCATTGATGATTGCCTGTTCAGTGGTTGCCACTGCACCCATTGTGGTTTGCAATAGTACAGTGTTGTCGTGTGCAATTGTGTTGGCTAGATCTAGAAAACGCAATTTTTTATCTAGTTTGGCCAACAGTCTTGTATCCTGCCTGTTGTACTCTATAAATTTTTCAAAGTCTCTGTTGTATAACTGGTCCAGCGTACCTTCGTAGGGGGTTTTACTGCCACATTCCTCATATTCACCAATAGCATCTAGACTGTAACTATGTCGTTCTTCATAGGTATATTTTCTGTAGAGCTGCATATAGTCTAGATGAACTCGACCAAATAATTCAAAGGTCATTTGTTCAGCGCCGAATCTTTCAAAATGTTTTACTCTGGGCATCATCCCCCAGAGACACATTCTTCTTGTATCATCCTTGCTGAGCACACGAGTAATTCTACCAATAGTGTAGGGAATATCATAACCCTCACTGTTCCAGCCACTCAGTATGTCAGCATCTTCTATTAGATTTAGGAAAGTATCCAGTAACTCTGCTTCGCTGGTAAAAATAAATGTGTCAGTAAATTTAACTGCTATTTCATCTGCTGTTTTAACACTCATTGCCTTGGGAGGTATGGCTAGAGTAATTAACTTGTCCATCCAGTCAAGATACAAGCTTATGGCTGTGATCTTACTAAAGGGATCTGTGATGGGAGCGAAGCCACGTTCACTGTCGAAGTCTGTTTCAATATCGAAAAAAGCAGTGTGTAGTTTTGGTGGATCAGCACCTAGATAATTATCTTCCAGGCATCTGTTAACTGGCTTAATGTCACTTTCCCAGATTCTCTTATGCCCGTGTATTCTAAGTTCCTTTTGGAATTCTTTATTGTTAATGGTAGTTACACGAGTAACTGGCGTGCCATAGATTGTGCGGTGTTTGCCACGAGGGTCATCATAGTAGAATGTATAATTTACTGGATACTCACGGAACACTCTTTCTCCATTTATACGTTCAACCACACGAACCAGATCTTTATCTTTGTCGTAATTTGCATCAATATAACTCATAGGTCTATTCTACTTTTTATTATTAAACAAGTCAACTAAGAATGTGCTTAAATTTGCTAGTTGTAGCCCAAGATATAAAAATAAAAATACCACTAGTCCTAGTAATATCCAGTAACCTACTAGACTTGCCAGGATGATAAGATTATTCATAATAAATCTGGTAGATATTTTTTATATCAAGTTCAGGATGAAGTTTTTGTATACTGTCTAATAGCTCAAGCATTGGAACATTAGTGTCAGCCCATTCTATTGTATCAAAGTAATTCATCATAGAATTATAAACACGGGAATCCCTAATAGACACTGTATCTTGAAACTGCTGTTTAATTTTTTCCATAACTTTTCTAGGTACTATTTCTAAACCTGTGCTCTGTGTCTTGGAAACTACGATATTTAGGTTTATGAGATGTACGGGTATTTTGCATTCAGATTTATCTACTAAAAAATCCCAAAGTTTATGAATATGATGTATGTTTAAAGCTGTTACTGTAGTATTAATGCAATAAGTTATATTGGTATTTTCCTGCCAAAATTTATGTAATTTTTGATAGTTCGAGTAAATCATAGTCCAATTACTGGGTGTCCTCTGAATATACGCTATTTCGTCCATACCATCTATACTAGAGGTAACAATAACTTTTTTGAATGGTTTAACACAATCTAACAATCTTTTGTTAATATTAGTTGTATTAGTTATAATCTGAATTTCTAAATTGTCTATATTTTTACTATATTTTAATTCTTCTAAAAAACGGATATTTTCTTCTAATAGTGTAGGTTCCCCACCAGTAAGATTAATGTGGTAAACACTATCTTTGATTTCTGAAAAAATCTTGGTCATCGTGTGAGTTTTAGGCCAGTTGTAATTTCTACCAAAAGACATATATATATCTTCAGGATGGCCCATAAGACTATGAAGTTTAGTATCTTTAATAGTTAGATTTTTCTTTTTATAAAATTTACTCCAAGTATTACTATAACGAGGATAACACATTTTGCAAGCTAGATTGCATAAATTTCCACTCATAACCTGGAAGTCCACTGGATGGTTATCGATTCTTCCCTGATTTTCTTCAGCCTGCCTTGTACTACTTGCAAAGTCAAGACCCTGGTTCTGGAATACTTGAAACCTCCCCACACTACTTTTTCTTGTACTAACAGAGCTATCATTCAACTCTGTGGTCCAGCATTGATGACAACTAGCTGGCTGCTCACCTTGTAAAAACTTTTTTCTAAGTGTTTTATAATGATCACTATTCCAGGCTTCGAGTAGACTGTGTGTTTGGACGTTAAATTTCTGTCCTTTACTATCTAGATTTTGCCCTGCGTCACTACAGCATACCAGTATGTTGCCATCTGGATCAATATGCATACTGCCAAATGGCATAGGGCAAAACTTATTTGACATTAAAGTGTTTTTCCAACAGTTTGAAGAATAGTATTTAGTTCTTCATTGTCAGCATTTTCATCACCAAGTTTGGATTTAAATGCGATCTTGATAGCCTTTTTAAGTATAGCTGGTTTAATTTCCATTTCTTCAGCTACAGCCTTGACAGTATCATTTAGGCCTGCGGTTAAATCTTCTACTTCCTGCATCACAGTCATACCTTCATTGATTAGCTGTGTTAGTTTTGCTTTTTGGTCACTGGAAAACATTCTACTAGACATTTACATCTCCTTAAAAAATTACATAATAGCTTATATTATAAGTTTTGTCAATAAAAATACGTCAATTTATAAATTTGATATTTTCTAAAACTAATGAAAACGATCGTATGTTGTTCAAATAATCTAGATCAAGATTAGTGTCCTTTATTTTTCCCACACAGAATTCTAGTGGTAGACAGCTAACTGTATTATTATAGGATGTTGCCCAGTCTACAAAAGTTTTACTTCGGTAGATCGCTCGTCTCTTTTTATTAATGTCAATTAGAAGTTTTAGTCCTATTTCACTTCTACCTAGACAGTCACTTGCATTGGGGTCGTCGTTATCTATAAAACTATGGATCACAGCCTTGCCTAGAATATGTGCTGGTAACACTACAGGAAAATCATCAGCGGTGAGATCAAATTTGTAATTATGTAAATATTCTTCTATGTCTAAGTAAGTTACGGGAAAATCCAGGTCTTGAATCCATATACTTTTGGGAACTAGGCTATTAGTTATAAGGAAACTTTTAGTTGGTTCCATCAAGGCATATTCTTCTAGATTATGAACAGCAACATTAATTTTATCAATTATTTCATAGTATTGCTCTGGTTCTAGATCTTCAGGATATTTAAAATCTGGATCATAAGGGTTGGGTTCATTGAAATTTTTACGTCCGCGAACATAACACCATCTCCAGTTCTCTGTAAAAAATCTATGTAATTTATTTAAATCTTGTTGTGCAATGGGAACATTGGGGTCGTTGGAAATTAATGGTATTTGATTGGGCCAATTATATCCTAATTTTTTAAGTTCACTAGCAGCTAGATGAATTTGATCAAGATTATAGCCCATATCTTCAAGATTTTTCCTTTTGCCTCCTGTTAACCCAATCCCAGTGCAGCTAACTTTACTTACATCATAGAAATTGGATCGTAAATTTTCGAACCATACTTTAAGTATGGGTATGTCTAAAATTTCTATTGTGAGGTCTTGATGTTGTTGAAACTCAAATTTTATCTGCATAAATATAATATCACTCATTATATACGTTTATTTATAGATTACTTTTATGCAAGTAGAAATCGTACTGTACGATGAAATAACCAACGACGTCCCATCAGAACATAGAGATATTTTAAGAAAAAGATTATATGATCTTATCAAATATCAAACTCTAGGTTTTAAAATTACACAAACAAATAATTTAGAGAGTCATATCAAAAATTGCAGTTCTGAATATGTTTTAGTTTTGGCTTTGGGTTCTCATATTGGTGGCCCTGCTGTAATACAGGAACTTGTAGACTATGCAATCCAGGAAAAAACTCCTGTTATTTGTCATATTTTACATAGAGAAGGTTTATTTCAACTTCATCCTCAATGCATTTTAATAAACACCGCGGTTTATCGTAAAATAGGATGTCCTCCTATTCGTCCTGTTAGATCAGAAAAAAGGTTGCTGCTAATGACACCTAACAGATCTAGAGAAAACTTTCACGATAGCTACACACCACATTGGATATCACCTAGTGCTAGTTACGAAATGAAAACTGTTCCCGGGCATTTTTATGGTACATACCTATTAGAAGAATTAGTCAAGAACGGCTACACAGTAAAAAATTTTCCAGATTCCATAAGGTATAAAAAACGTTACTGCTACCCCAATGAAAATTGGCAAGAAATTATAAATTCTCTCAATGACAAAGATTATCAGCCTAAAAATTTCAATGTAGAAATATTCATAGCAAAGTTGAAAGGCTCCTACGAGGAAGTTTACAGTAATGGTTTTTATCCCATTAATACAGAACAGCTTTTACCAATAAATGTAGCAGAGCGTGTTTTTAAACAAAAGTTTAATTTTTTTGCCGGTGTGTGTGGTGGAGTTAAACCTGGATTTTTGTCTGGCGCATATAATTTTCAAGAAAACACTGAGGTAGTATTATTTGATGCTAATCCCGCAGCACTAGATTGGCAAAGGTATCTAATAGAAAACTGGGACGGGGACCTAGATACCCTTGAGTCAGTTTTTAATTCATTTAAACTAAACCATCCTAATTATATCAGTATTATTGATCAACATAGTAATTTTACTGACAAACTAAATTTTAGACTTCTTGAAGCTGAAATCAGTAAAGAAGAACTAGAAACACGTTGGAAAAAATTTTTAACTTATAAGATTAGTTTTATGAAACTAGACCTTCTTGACAATAATAGTTTAACTCCACTACTAGCAAAACTAAATGATCCCCAGCTCAGTGCCTATCTATGGTTCAGTAATAGTTTTAATATGGACTGGCAAATGTTTTATTTGGGATCAAGCTATATGCAGGAAAAATTCCAGGACACAATGGAGTTTATAAGGAAAAATACTACTAGTAAAATTGCTGTAGAGAGTTGTACACTGCTCTACAGCGTCCGCTAATTATTTAAGAGTGGCTCTCAACATCCAGCCGTGTTTGCGATGTGCATCCATACGCTCTGCCAGGAAGTTACTAAATCCTCGTTCTCCGGCTTGCTCTGATAAGTCATAGACTCTACTTAAAATAGCCACACACTTATCATTGTCAGATAGTAGTTCACTGATCATACTTTGTGCTGGTGGTACTTCAATCTGATCATCAACTTCACTTAATGCGCTGAACCTAGTAAAACTTGCTGGTGTATAACCACCTAGTTTGCGAATATTCTCAGCAAAGTCATCAATACTACCTAGAACTTCCTCGTAGATTTTTCCAAACAGTTCGTGATACTGCACAAAGTCTGGTCCTTCAACATTCCAGTGATAAAAAGCTGCCTTTAGATAAAATGCAAATTCAGTGCTGAATGCAATTTTGCTAGCTTTAATTAGTTCGTCGTTCATTTGTTTGCCTTCTGTAGGATACTATGATATAAATTATTTTCTGCTGAGTCCA
>Ga0255183_1000160_pt1 | contig 30013 bp, 31 predicted proteins | sample Atl_UVDOM_RepB_8_FD_183638 | JGI IMG/M metagenome (GOLD analysis project Ga0255183, IMG submission 183638) | Freshwater microbial communities from Altamaha River, Georgia, United States - Atl_UVDOM_RepB_8d | ecosystem: Environmental > Aquatic > Freshwater > River | place: USA: Georgia...
AGCGATTAAAGATGTTCCTGGCAATGATATTGGAGTATTGACCTACACAACTCCTAATACAACGGGTGTTTTAGTTGATGGGATTAAACCATTTATTTCAAGTTTTTCTCTGCCTGCGGATTCCACTTATACCGAAGGTTCAGTACTCAATGTTACTGTTAACTGGTCAGAGACTGTTCTCGTTTCTGGTGGTGTAAGGTTACCGATGGTTCTAGGATCAGGGAGCAAAAATTTTAGTTACATTTCAGGTTCATCTTCAAATGCTACACTTTTCCGTTATACGGTCAGTGCACTTAGTGACACTGGTGATGAGGATTTAGATGGTATTGTTTTAAGTTCACCATTAGACCTTAATGGACAAACTATAACTGATGCCGCAGGTAATAGCGCCGATCTAACGTTCTCGCCTCCGGTGACATCAGGACTTAAAATTGATGCGAAAAATCCAACGATCCTTTCGATTAATAATCTCAACTCTTCTTATAAAGCAGGTAGCAATTTAGATATCACGGTGAATTTCTCTGAGCCTGTCACGATCACAGGAACTCCTAAATTCACTGCTACAATTGATGTCACATCAAGAAATATCAATTATTTTTCAGGATCTGGTACAAGTACGATTGTGTTTAGGTATACTGTTGCGTCTGATAACTCAGAACTCGATATTGGGGGATTAGTAGGGACTTCTTTAGCTTTAAATGCGGGAACTATTCGAGATAGTGTATCTCATAATGCCAATATCACTCATACCGCGATCAATTACTCAAAAGTGAATGTCATTTATTCTAATATGGTAGCTTGGTATGACTTTAGAGATTCATCTACTGTTTCTACCTCTGCCTGTGCAGCAGGAAATTGTGTCAACAGCGTAGGTGATAAAACGGGAACGGGGAATAATATTACAATGGGCTCTTCTCCTCGTCCTGCTTATGTTGCTTCAGGATACGGAACACAAAGTTCAGGCTATCTCGATTTATCTCCCACAACGTATTTAAACATCCCTAGTATTACAACTGCGAAATCTTTTGTCATGGCCTTGAGATCAGATCCTGTTTTAACGGCCGGAAAAATTTTTATAGGAGGAGCCACAGATTATTTTGGTCTTGATGAATTTTTTGGAGCGAGACACGTCTGTGGTCCAACGGCTTCACAGATGAAGCAAAATGGTGGGGGGTTAATTGATTCTTTAGATGTTTCTCCTCCCTACACATTTGGAGCGACTTGGGCTGCTAATACAAATTATGTTTATTACTTCGGGCCTAAAACACTTGTCTCTGCAGCAACGATGAATTTAACGAACTACACCTTGGGTGATACAACTGATGGCTGGGTCGCAGAGTTAATTATCATGGATAACTCAGCGGTTCCTGCATTGACCGAAGCTCAGTATGATAAAATTCGAAACCAAGTGAACGCGAAGCACGGTGCCTACTAATAAATCCGTAACTTAATCATAAAAATAGTGGAATTTATTTTTCATCTCTCTCCTCACAAGGAGACTTATGGAAACACAACTGCAGACTTGTTATTTTACAAAGAAAGGACCTCAGCTCATTACTCTTTTTGGGTACTCAACCAAGAGCTTGCCTGGACTTGAAATCAACGGACTGGGAAAATATAGTAAATCCATTAAAGAGAAAATTGTTTTTATCACAAGGTCGAGAAAGATTCCTATTCCGCTGAAGAGATTTGTTTTAAATGTTGAATTAACAGATGAGCTTGGAGATCTTGAAAGTTCAAGGGTCAAGTGGTTAGAGCTACCACTGCTTCTTCATTATTGGTACCTGGCCGAGGTCTTACCACTCACAACCTTGGATCAATGTTTTGCCTCTGGGACTCTTTCTCCGAGTGGACTGATCGAAGAGCCAGACTTTTCACTCATCCGTGAGCTTTGTCTTACACATGATTTTCATCTGATTTCTTCTCAACTCACAGATGAGCTCAAGCTCATTCATCTGACTGAGCTTTTAGATTCTATCATAAGCAGAGATCTTAGATCGAAAGAGTTTCAGCCAATTGTTGGTATTGGTTAAAGTGGCCATCAGATTTTTTCGTACATAATGAGAGGTCAGTTAAGGTTACTTTCCCTTTTTGTACAACCGTCACTTTTGGAAATTGATTCGTTCTCAACGCCTCAACTGCGAGATGACCCATTTCAGAAGAAATGAATCGGTCATTGGCACTTGGAGAACCACCTCGTTGAATGTGGCCCAAGATCGCTACGTGTGCATCGAGATGATAAAGATCTTTGAGGACTTGTTGGATTTCATAGCTTCGACCGGCCACAGGACCTTCCGCCACCACGATGATCGATGACTCTTTTCCTCGGGCCATCCCACGCTGAATATCATCAACGAGTTTTTGATGATTTACTTTTTCATGGGGAAGGAGAACGTTCTCAGCACCAGTACAAACTCCAACTTTGAGAGCAATCGCCGAAGAGTTTCGTCCCATGACTTCAACCAGAAAAGTCCTGGCATGAGAATGAGCTGTATCTCTAATTCTATCAATCGCCTCAATGGCAGTTTCAACAGCAGTATCAAAGCCAATCGTGTACTCAGTATCAGAGATATCATTATCAATCGTTCCAGGAATACCAACCACAGGAAATTGATGCTCATTCCATAAAGCCTGAGCTCCATTAAAAGAGCCATCACCACCGATGACAATCAGAGCCTCAATTTCTTGTGCTTTCAAAATATCAATTGCCTTCGCTCGAAAGTTTTCTTTCATGAATTCTGGAGATCGTGAGGTCTGAAGAATAGTTCCTCCACGTTGAATAATATTACCAACGGAAGAAAGATTCATCGGGAGAAATTCACCACGAAGAAGTCCTGCGTAGCCACGCTTAATCCCCATGACTTCAATTTGATGAAACATGGCCGATCTGACGACCGCTCGTATCGCGCAATTCATTCCAGGAGCATCCCCACCAGAACAAAGAAGACCAATTTTTTTAAAGCTCATAAAAATCCTTTTTTATGAAAAGATTGTTTCACCCGTAAAATGCGAAGATTTTGGGACATTCATTAAATAGGTTACTGTTGATGCGATGTCTTTTAAACTTCCATTTGAAATTTTTTTGACCTCTTGATCCCTCAAGCTCGGATGAACCAGGCAACAGGGAACTTTCGCTTCGGTGTGAGAGGTATGAACTCCTCCCTCTGGGTAGATCATCTGATCTGCGTTCCCATGATCTGCTGTTAGAATGACGGCAACGTTGAGTTTCATCGCTTTTTCGATCACCATTTTGACTGCTTCATTTAAGGCCTCAATTGCCTTAACCGCAGCTTCATAATTTCCCGTGTGCCCAACCATATCTGCATTCGCAAAATTCACTACAAAAAATCGAAGGTCTTTATCATCTAATTTTTCACAAAGTTTTTTGGCTACTTCATAAGCACTCATCTGAGGCTTTAAATCATATGTCGCAACTTCTTTCGGTGAGGGGATGAGTTGTCTCTCTTCACCAGGAAAAGGTTTTTCTTCTCCACCGTTAAAAAAATAAGTGACGTGAGCGTATTTTTCAGTCTCCGCGATCTTAAACTGTTTTATCCCCAGAGTTGAGAGGTACTCAGAAAGTGTCCCCTTGATTTTCTCCTTATCAAACATGATCGGAAGATTTGGTAATTCCTCATCCACATACGGAGTCAGACAAAGAAAATAGTTTAGACGAAGATCCACTTTAAAGGCAGAGAAATGTGGATCATTTAAGGCAAGGCTAATCTGCTTTGCTCGATCGGGTCTAAAATTAAAAAAGAACACCTGATCACCTGATTGCATTTTCCCTGAATCAACAAAAAGTGCAGGTGTAATGAATTCATCAAAGAGCCCTTTCTGGTATTCTTCTTTTATGTAAGTGACTGGGTCACTAGTCACAACACCATTTTTTCCCGTAAACATGTTCACGCAGGCTTCAATTTTTTCATACCGTCGGTCTCGGTCCATTCCAATCGAGCGTCCTTGGAGAGAGGCGAGGGTGAATCCACCGACGCTTAAAATATCTTCCAGATACTTAATCCCTTTATCCTTAGGAGTATCTCTTCCGTCCATAAACGCGTGAAGGTAGATCTTGATCTCAGGATATTTTTTAAGCAGACGAAGGATTTCTTTAAGATGATCTAAATGCGAGTGAACTCCACCGTCAGAGAGAAGACCCATCAAATGAAGTCGTTTATTTCCTGTGAGCGTTTTTTGAATGAGTTCTTGAAACTTGTCCATGGACTCGAAGGTTTTATTTTCAATCGCCTCATTAATCCGCACGAGATCTTGTCGAACGGGTTTGCCGGCCCCTAAATTTAAATGTCCCACTTCAGAGTTCCCTGAAACACCTTTCGGTAATCCCACAGCTTCTCCCCCTGGTTCTAGAGTCGTGTAAGGGTAGTGAGAAAAGAGCGAATCAAGATAAGGTTTATGTGCATGTTTAATAGCATTTTTAAGATCCTTAGGATTATCTCCAAAACCATCGAGGATCATGAGGATAACTCTTGAGCTTAAACCTTGTAATGTCATGAAAAATTCCTAGTTATGATACGGATGCCCAGAGCGGATTGTTTCCGCTCGGTACATTTGTTCCACTAAGAGAATTCTAGCTAATTTATGGGGGAAGGTCAGCAGAGAAAGGGAGATCTTCTCCTGACATTGCTTTAAGAGGCCGTCAGAAAATCCTTCTGCTCCTGAAATAAGAAAGAAAACTTTATGAGGACGCTCAATTATTCTCTGAGTCCAGTCGGCAAAATCTTTTGAAGAATAGACTTTTCCCCACTCGGATAGAGCGATCATGTAAGGAGTTCCGTTGGGCGAGAGTTCTTTTACTTTTTTTAAAAGAGCTTCGCTTTCGGCTTCTTTGTTTTCTGCATTTGCTTTTACTTCATGAATGAGAAGTTCAGGATTTTTAATGCGTTTTAAATAATCGAGCTCAATCGCTTCGAGGTGAGAGTCTTTAAGTTTTCCCACAACAATCAGATTGAGCTTACTCATGTGAACTAGAAATAGCCTTTAAGGTCAGGCTTCTCGGTGCTGACTGTAGTTGGACGAGAGAAGTAATAATCCTGAGGAATTTGAACTTGCTCATTTTTCACAAAAACCATATCGAGATCATAGATGTCTCGTGCCGGGCCATTAAACACGTGAACGATAATATCTCCCGTATCAATCAGGATCCAATCAGCTGATTCATAACCTTCGAAAGATAAAATATTCGCTCCATTTTGCTTAAGATTCACCGCTACTTCATCGGCCATCGCTCTCGCCTGAGTTGAGTTTTGAGCGGTTCCAATGACTGAGAAATCACAGAGAGAGGAGGTTTTTTTCATGTTAAAAATTTTAAGGTTATCACCTTTAAAATTTGCTAGGATCCAGGCAGATGCTAGTGCATGATTCTTTGGAAATTCATAATCAGGAGTATCAATAATCTTTTTAACTTCGTTCGCTACATATTCATTTTGAGCCATGCTTTTTTTCCTCGTCTAAAATTTCTTTCGTTCTTAACATCAGCTGCTTCAAGAGATCGATATTTCTCCCAGAAACGGCCGAGATTGGTAGGACTTTTCTATCTAACTGAAGCTCCATGGAGCTTCTAAATTTTTCAATTTCTTCCTCACTCATCGCATCGATTTTTGTGAGGCAAACGATTTCTTTCTTTAAAAGAAGTCCTGGATTGAACTTCTCGAGTTCATCTCTGATCACAGAGTAGGCTTCGATTGCTTCGTACTCATCGAGAAACATTGAGCAGTCGATCAAATGAACGAGAGCTGAAGTTCTCTCGATGTGCTTAAGGAATTTAACTCCTAGACCTTTTCCATCTGCTGCACCTTCAATTAACCCAGGGATATCCGTCACGACAAAGGATTTATCTCCCACTGTAACAACACCTAGGTTCGGTTCAAGCGTCGTAAAGGGATAATCAGCGATCTTAGGTCTCGCTGCAGAGATTGCGCTGATGAGAGTTGATTTCCCAGCATTTGGTTGCCCTATAAGAGCTATATCTGCCAAAAGTTTTAATTCTAGATGAACAGGAATAGAAGTCCCTGGCATTCCATTTTGAGCAAACCGAGGTGTTTGATGAGTCGACGATTTAAAGTAAGCATTTCCATGTCCACCAAGTCCACCTTCAGCTGCCATGTAGCGCTGACCGTGATCTGTGATATCGGCAAGAAGAGCACCCGTCTCTTTATGAAAAATTAAAGTTCCCACTGGGACTTTCAGAATAAGATCTTCGCCTGTTGCTCCATTCATGTTGGAGCCTGCACCATTTTCACCGGCAGGAGCTTTAAATGTTTTTAGTCCTCTAAAGTGAATGAGAGTATTGAGACCTTCATCGCCTTCGAAATAAACACTTCCTCCCTGACCACCATCGCCTCCGTCAGGGCCTCCCAAAGGCACATATTTCTCGCGACGATAACCAACGAATCCTTTGCCACCGTCTCCGGAAATAACTTCAATTTCAACTTCATCAATAAATTTCATAAAACCTTAAAAAAAAAGGGAGCTCAACATGTGAGCTCCCTTCTATCTCAATCTCTAATAAAGATCAATTAAGCAGGAATAACTGATACGATTTTTGTCGTCTTATTGTACCAACCGAACTGGATTTTACCTGTGCAAGTTGCATAGAGAGTAAAATCACGTCCCATTTTTACATTTTTTCCAGCAAAGAACTTAGTTCCTTTCTGACGAACGATGATCATGCCTGTATCAACAGCTTCACCACCGAATTTTTTTACACCACGCATTTTTGGGTTTGAGTCACGTCCGTTAGAGGTACTACCACCCGATTTCTTATGTGCCATAGTCGCAATCTCCTAAAAAGTTTTAATTATTTTTTTGCCTTAGCTTCAGCCTTAGAAACTCCACCTTGTCCGTCACTTACCTCTGTAATTAAGAGACCAGTGAAACATTGACGGTGACCATTTTTTCTACGGTAAGCACCTGGCTTTCTCTTAAGAACAAGAATCTTACGAGTACGGCCTTGCTTAACAACTTTCGCTGAAACTTTTGCACCAGAAACAACTGGAGCACCAACGAGAGTTTTTGTTCCGCTAACAAGTAGAACTTGATCGAAAGAAAGAGAAGAGCCAACTTCAGCTTCAATTCTTTCAACATCGATAAGATCGCCAGCTTTTACTTTGTACTGGTGACCTTTAATTTCAACCACTGAATACATGAAAACTCCTTCAAGGATACCACCTGTCGGGGAGCTTTTTAAAGACTACTTTATGACCCTAGGTGAGTTAATGTGAGAGGGTATTTTTAAGGTTTTTGCCCTCTATTGTCAAGGAAATGTCTTTAGTTTGCTCTGTGTTAAAAATAGCCTCTCAGAGCAAGACCAAAATCTCGAGTAACAATCTCTTGAAGAGGGTCAGAGGCTTTTCCGCCTTTAAGGGCAGGACCTAGGAAAAAACCTTCAATTTCAAGATCTTGGCGTACTTCATAAACGGTTTTAAGCACTCCGTAGGCAAAACTCGATTTTAAGTCATAAATAAATGTTACTTGTTGCTTTAAGAGGGGAGTGATCTCAATTTGATTCCCAATCGAGAGAAAAGTCTCAGTCGGGAGGAAGCGGTTAGTATCTGATGAAACATTCTTTTTAAATCTTTTTTGGTGGCCAGCTTCAACTCTGAGGTGCCATAGCGAATGAAGCTGCTGATCGAGGCCTAAAAGAAAATCAAACGATTCTTGATCAAGAGCATTCTTTTGATAAAAAATTTGAGAGAAATAAAGAGCCTCCTCGCCTTGATATGTGACTTCCGCTCCAGCTTTTTTTCTTTTTTGATCTTCACCACCAACGAGCATCAACGAGAGTTGATCAGAAAGGCGTGAATTAGTTCTGAACCAAAAAGTTTTTTGTGTCTCACCTTGTGATTTATCACCAAAAATCGAAAGATGAAGATCATGTTTTTGAGAGGCAAAATAAGTCAGTGTTCCTCCATCATTACCTTGCGCTACTTGAGCGGAAGCATTCAGGGCCGTAGGCTGATTAAAAGGATTGATGGGATTAAAAATTTCACCTTGGCCATATGTTAAGTACACTCGACCGATTTCAACACGAAACTTTTCAAGCTCAATCTGATAAAAAAGTTTGGTTGGTAAAGCTTCAACTCTCTCTCGCGAGGAAGTCTGACTCGCTTTGAGATTAAAAAGATCTCTCACTACCATCCGCTGCGGAAAAAGATAAAACTTTGGAGCGAGGTTATTAGGATTTCTCAGGAGGGGAGTTTCTAAGTAGCGCACGAAAAGGTTTGATTCAACAGAATGATGTTGATGCTGGACTTTCACTCCGACTTGCCCGAGAAAAATCTTTGCTTCCGTTTTCTTCCAGGTTTGAAAATACTTATCGGCTTCCGGGTTATTGCGAGAATTTCGATACTGTAATTCTCCTGAGCCTGAAAATTCAGTCTCTAAGGCGAAGGCAGTAAGAGAGGAGAGTAAAAGGAAGAGAATCATTTGGTGAGCTCTTTCTCTGAGAAATACTCATCCGGTAAATCGACGTTAAATTTAATCTTATGATAAATCAACGTTGTTTCTTTTTTCTCATCCGAGTTGGGTTTCATCACGAGCTTCGTCGGCGTTTTATGGCCATCGAAGGTTTTGATATCATCTAACATCAGGCTTCGCTTTAAAGTTCCTTCTTTATCAAAGTAGTCATAACGGCGTGGGAGACAATCTTTAGATGAGAAGTGCCCTACGATCTTGGGCCACATCGCCTTAGAGCCGTCTTTGATCTTATGTTCAATGATCTTGAGTGCGTCTTGATCTTGTAAAAATCGATGAGAGTAGTCTTCGCTTAAGGTCGAAGATTTTAACACATCATCATTGGTAAAGTCAGATCCCATCCAGCTCGCGAGGAGCATACTTGAGGAGACGGCAACTTTTCGTTTAAGTTTTGGGAAATAGTTCCACATCTGATTATTGAGTCTCAACGTTTTAATCCCTTTTTCTTTGGCAGGAGAGTGAATCGTCGAGAGCGCCATAGTACGCTTTTTCACAGATGAAGAAATATCTAGAGTCCTGGACCAGTCAGGAGTAGTGATCGTCATACTCATTTGAGTTTCAGACTGATCTCCACGCATTTCTTTATCAGCGTATTTCACCCAGGCTTCGGGTGAATTGACTTGCGCTCCGAGAGCGACACAAAAAAATCGGCTAATGAGTTTTCTTTTCATGAATACTTCCATCTTTAATATAGTAAATTGTTTTTACTTGATCGATGAGGCGCTGATCGTGAGTAGAAAAAATAAAACTTAATCCCAGCTCTTGGTTAAGTTTTTTAAAGAGATCAATAATCTCTTGCGCCGTTTTTGAATCCAAGTTTGCCGTCGGTTCATCAGCAAGGATCAGCCTTGGTTTCGAGGCAATCGCACGGGCGATAGAGACTCTCTGTTGTTGTCCGCCTGAGAGCTCACGAGGGAAGCGGTTATGAAGTGAGCCCAAGCCGACTTTTTCAAGCGCCCAGCTGACTCGTTCTTTAATTTCTTTTTGATTCATGTTTTTAAGCTGCAACGGAAATTCAACATTCTCCTCGGCAGTAAGAACAGGCAAAAGCTGATAGTCCTGGAAGATGAAACCCATGTGCGAAAGTCTGTGTGCCGTTCTCTCCTCTAGGCTTAAATGCGTGATGGCTTGTCGATCAAAAAGGATTTCACCCTTGGTCGGTAGGATGAGACCCGCGATGAGGTTTAAGAGAGTCGTTTTTCCTGAACCCGATGGCCCAACGAAGGCTACGAAATCCTGATCATCAATTTTAAGATTGATATCCTTGGCTCCGTAAACTGTATTCTCCAGTGATGAAGAGTAAATTTTTTCAATATTTTTTAATTCAAGCGACATTTTTCCTCCGCTGAATAAGACGAATAAGAGGGTAGACAAGAGAAAGTAAAAGGAAAAAATAAATCATGAGCGGAACTTGCCAGTAATACTGAGATTCAGGATAAAATTTCACCAGAGGCCGAATCACCATCCCACCCATGAGGATAGGTTTCCCGCCAGTGAAGAGTTCGATGTTGATAGGATAAAATGAACAGATCGTTGTCGCAATAAAACCAAAAACGATACCAATCACTACAGAAATTGTTCCAAGAAGGAAAACCTCGAGAAATAAACTCATGGTAATAAATCTCGACGATGCGCCGAGGATATTGAGAGATTTAAATTCTTTTTCCCTTTCAAAAAAGGTGATGGTGAAAGTGTTCGATAAGCCTAATGAGAGCACCATCACCATGATGATAGAGACGATCCAAGTAAAGTTATCGATAAAGCGAACAGAAACAGCAATTTCAGGAAGAAGCTTTTTCCACGATGTCGCGGATAGATTCGTAAGAACTGGTGGTTCATCATTGATGGCATCAAAAGAAACTCTTTGGTGATATCTTTCTGGCGCCATAGCGAGAAAGGACTGTGCTGTTTCAATTTGCGTAAAAGCTAATCCCTCTTCGAGGTCTCCGCCTCCGAAATCAAGAATCCCCACGACCTCCATGAGCTCGTTCGCGACGGATCCATCAACGGAGCTTCCAACCACAGCGACAGTGGAGCCAACTTTGGCTTCAATTCTCATCGCGAGTTTTTTTCCGAGGAGAATTTCTTTTCTCTCGCCTCTAACAAGGTAGCGTCCTTCAGTGATTGAGCTTTTAAGTTTATTAAGTCTTTCTTCTTTCTCAGTATCGATACCTGTTAAAAGCACTCCCAAAGTTTTCTTCTCGCCAGAGATGAAGGCTAAGGAGGTGACTCTTTTCGTCGAAAGAGGAAAGAGAGTTTGATCTTTAAAGTCATCGTCGCTGATTGTTTTATAAATAGAGAAAACATTTTTAGCTGTTTTTGAGTAGTAGTCTGGGTGAGTGACTTGATAAAAGCCAGCGTACTGAGAGAGAAATTCTTTCATCACTTCTCTTGAACCAGAGGTCGCAAAGTTTAAGTCCCAGATAATAAAGCCCGTTCCAAAAGATAAAGAAAAAATCAGGATTAAGGATCTCGATTTGGATCTCCAAAGATTTCGGTAGCTGTATTTCAAAAGGAAAAGAAAAGCTCTCATCTTTCTCCTTCGATTTTTTGATGGGTCTTATACAATGACCAAGCGTAAGAGCCACCAAGGACAAAAAAGACGAAACAAAATGTTTGAACTAAATGCTTGAGATAGAGTTGTGGGAAAATGATCCCTGGAAGTTTGATCCCCGCCCTCTCAACTGAAACGCCGTCGTTTAAAAATCTAAAGTCAATCCCGGTTTTAGATTGGATTCCTAAAATGAAAGCTAAAGAAAGAGAAGAGACAACGAGAGCTGCACTCATCATAAGAAAAGACTCGACCATGCCAAGTTTCCAAAAATCTTTTTTAGAAAGACCAATAATCTTCATCATTTTAAGTTCGGAAACTCTCTCCTCCCAAAGCATCCGCACGGGAGTGAGGATGGTCATGAGGATTGTGACGCCAATAATGACGAAGAAAAAATTAATCATTCCATCATGAAAATCGAGTACCACCGCCATCTCAGGATTGAGGTCTTTCCATGTTCTGAGCTTTAAGGCTTGAAAAGATTTTCTCCAGGTTTTTTCCTCTTTAAGAGACGGTGTCATCACGACAATCCGGTTGAAAAGTTCGTCTTGAGAGGGTTCAGAAAGGAAAATACTCTTCCAGGTTTTCTGATGAAGGTAGATGTATTTTTTTTCAAACAGACTTCCGCCGTATTGATAGATGCCTTTGATGCGAAGAAGCTCTGATCTTAGTTCACCTTTTTGATCCTGGTAATTAAGGACAAACTCATCACCGAGATGAAATTTAAAAATCTTCGCGAGCTCAGCTCCAATCACAACATCTTTTTCATCTGATTGAGAAACAAACTCCCCCTGGATTTTAAGAGAGAGCATTTTTTGGTGGTACTCAGGAAGAACACCAAGGGCAATTAAAGTGGCTGATCCCTCAGGAGTTGTGAGGTTCGAATCCAAAACAAGTTCTGGTGAGTAAGAAATGGCTCCGAGTTTTTTAAGCTCTTCTTCAATCTCTTTTGTCCAAATCAAAGGCTCGGTGGAGTCAGTGGTTTGGAAATAGCTTGGAGTTTGAACTTGGTAGTAACCAATGTTGGTATTCACGACAGATTCTTCTACTTGAGTGTTTAATCCATCGAAAAAAGCTGCTACCCAAACAGCGATAATAACGGCTAGTGAAACGGAAAGAGAAATGAAAAGAGATCTTCCCCAATGTCGTTTAAGAGATTTAAGCGAAAAATGCCAAAGGTATTTTAATTTATCCATGTGGCAAGATCATAGCTGATCTTGTGCTCTTATCCTAGATCTGATGAGACAATATAAAGAGTGGGTTTTTTTTGATAAGTGAAATGTTGATCAAGATGCTTTTCTTTGAAGAACTCTTCAAAATCTTCCTTCTCGCGAAGGTAACTCAATTGATGAATAAGATAGTTTTTCTTCTCTGGAGTGAAGTCTAATCGTTCTATAAGTTCTAGCGCCTCTTGACGACGGTTTTTCATACTCAATAAATGAGCAATTTTAGGGCCAGGAAAGGTAAGGTTAAGTTGCTGAATTTACATGATCTTTAAGCCTGATTTTTAGACAGTGTTGATAAGTTGCTCAACCGGCAACATTTGCCGATGGGTGATTATCCCAAAGGATCTTTCTTCCTTTAACCGATAGGTTTCAAGAGACAAGGAGTGTCTATGGATCCCATCAAATATCACTACTTTCAATTTAGAAAAGCCTACGATTATCCTGTCTATATTCGTCTCTCCTCTCAAGACATGAACCAAAAATGGTCACATCTTTTAAATGAACTTGGCTTTATAGAATTAAATGAAAAAGAAATAAAAAAAGTTTCGTTGGCTAAACCCTTTACCAAACTTTTGACCTGGCAGATGGCCAACGGAAAAATGGAAGCTCAAATCATGGGCTCTGATATTCTTGATCAGTTTGGTTTTGAATCGATCACTATCCAGGCTGGAACACCGGTTTATACATTTAGAAAAGTCGGTATGCTGGTGATGTACTCGCATAAAAATCTTTGGGACCTTGCTCTTTGTAATGATCTCACTCAAACAGATCAAATGGTGGGTCTTCGAGTTGTGCTCGTGAGATTTCTCGCCCAGGCGCTGTCTGATTTAGGTGTGCTCGTTTATTGGGGAACGATGAAAGATGATGCCATGATCATCATGAAGCAATCTCAATCATTTGGAGAAGCACTCATTGTTGACTACCAAAAAAGAGTGATTTTCACCAATGGAGGAGAAAATAAAATGACCTCTTCCATGAAGATTTTAAGAAAAGATAAAGAAAATTCTGGTTCAAATAAAATGAAGCGAGAAGAGTTGATTAGTTTTTTAAGTGTGAGTCACTGTTTGCTCAGCTTTAAGGGCTTAACTCCTTCGCAGAAGAAAAATATTTTTGATCTGACACAGAATTCTTTGGGCTTTTATTTTGCCTCGGAGCAAATTCTTTAGTAGCCTTGTTTCATGACTATTAATCCCTGGTTTGATCCCATTATTTTTTCCGTGGGCCCTTTAGCTATCCGCTGGTATGGCTTAATGTACGTTATTGGTTTCGTCCTTGGCTCAAACCTTCTGAAATATCTTTTCCGTAAAAAATTCTGGCCTCTCGATGAAAAAGCCATTGAGAACTATGTGACCGCACTCATCCTAGGGATGTTTTTCGGTGCACGTTTCGCCTATGTCTTTATTTATAACTGGGATTATTATTCACAAAATTTAGGTGAAATTCTAAGTGTGTGGCAAGGAGGTCTCTCTTTCCACGGTGCCGTTGCGGGGATGTGTCTTTCAACTTATCTCTTTGCTAAAAAACATAAGGTTCGCTTTCTTCAACTCACTGACTGCTTAGCAGTCGCCGGTACTCAGGGACTGTTTTTTGGGCGAGTAGGAAATTTCATCAACGCTGAACTTTATGGACGAATCACCACGTCAAGCCTTGGATTTATTTTTCCAGGCGGTGGTCCACTTCCACGTCATGCTTCACAACTTTATGAAGGAATCCTTGAGGGTATTATTCTTTTTATTTTTCTTTTTTGGCTTCATCGTCGCCAAAAAATCTATGGGATGGTTTCCACTGCTTTTATGGCCGGGTATGGAATTTTTCGCTTCATCGTGGAGTTTTTCAGGGAGCCGGATTCTCAACTAGGCTACTACTTCGGTGGTATTACGATGGGGCAAATCCTTTGCTTCATGATGATCCTCCTTTCAGGTCTGGTTTTTTACTCTGCTAAAAAACAGAATACTAAAAACCCGATTGCAGTTTCTTAAAAAGAGCATCTTGCTTATTCACTCGCTTCATTCCAGTTAAAAAAACAGGAAAACAGGTGATTGTGCACGAGGCTTGATAAATGAATTCCGTTTCGTTATTTACCCAAACGTACACAGCCTCTTCGCCTTGTTTTTTATAGTGTTGTTGTTTTCCCCATTTTTTTTGAAGATCTGTGAGAAATCGATCATGAGAAAAATAGGAGGGAAGTTTGGCATAAAAGTCGATAATTTTTCCGTCGAGATGTTGAGCGTACACAGGAAAAGAAAAGCGCTCATGCTTCAATAAAAACTTTTTGGTGATGATGCCATTCTCACTTGGAAGAGTTTCTGCAGGAGAATATTTTTTTTCTAACTCCTGAAAGGAATTGTTAGGCATAAAACTTTCAAGCATTTCGAAGCGAAAAGCTTGATGCGGCACTTCAACTTTTGCGATTAAAGGTTGAAAGATAGTTACCAAGCATGGCAGAATCAAAATAAGTTTTTTCATACTGCCATGTTAATCAATTTTTGCTGTTTAGGAAAAACGAAAAGTTATTAATTTAATGAAAGGGTACCAGATGAGACATAACCTATGGGCGCTAATGCCCCTTCTCACTGCTTTGCTTTTAACTTCCTGTTCTTCTAAGTCAAAAAGAATTAAGCATACCTACGATCCAACGATCGCAGAACAAGCGGAGTATTACCGCGTTCAAGAGCAGTTAATTGAAGCTGACCTTCCAAACTGTAAGGGATGTATCCACGGAAGTGCCCACGAAAAAACATTCGTAGCACCTTACCGAATTTATGAATTAGATAAAGAAGCAATCACGGAGTTGAGTCTCCGAAATTACAAGTTTGATATCCCGATCACTTGGAATAAACAAGTCGCTGGTTGGGTCAAATTCTTTACAGGTCGTGGCCGTAAACATTTTGTGAACTACACACAAAGAGCTGGGCGATACGCTCCGGTTCTCTCAAAAATTATGGCTGATAATGGGATGCCAAGAGATTTGATTTATCTCGCGATGGCGGAATCAGGTTTTCAGAACCACGCGCGCTCATGGGCGAAGGCCGTTGGCCCATGGCAGTTCATGCCAGCCACAGGGAAAAAATTCGGTCTTAATATCGATTGGTATATTGATGAGAGAAGAGATCCTCTCAAAGCAAGTATTGCGGCAGCTAATTATTTAAAAATGCTCCATGGTCTTTTTGATTCTTGGGAACTCGCAGCTGCTGGTTACAATGCTGGTGAAGGAAAGATTGCTCGCGCGATCCGTATGTACCGAACTCATGATTTTTGGCAGCTCACCAAGGGGCGATACCTCCGTCCAGAAACAAAAAACTACGTACCTAAAATCATGGCCCTTGCGATCATTGGTAAGAACCTAGATGTTTTTGGTTTTAATGAAATCAATTTTCAGCCGGCCCTCGATTATGAAGAAATCATGGTCAAAGGTAACACTGACCTCTATGACATCGCTGAGATCCTCGAACTCGATTTTGAAGAAGTGAAACGTTACAATCCTGAGATCGTGCGCTGGCAAGTTCCACCGTACGTTGAGTCGTATCCCTTAAGAATCCCTGTGGGAACAAGAGAAGCTTGGGATAATTACGCTGAGAAGGATTCTGTTGTTGCGGATAGTTTTAAAACTTTCGTGACCTTCAGGAAGACGAATCTTAAAGAGATTTCTCGTAAGTTCAAAGTCCCTGAGGATGTCCTTTCGGATCTTAATCCAGACATCAATGAGAATAAAATTCCTGAAAGAACTGTGGTTTATCTCCCGTTCCGCGAAGACCATGAGCTCAATGCAAGCATGTACGCGGATATTTACGAGAAGAAAAAATCTCGTCGCAAAGATCGTCTTGCGAGTCGATCGAAGCGTGGGAAAAGAGAATCACGTTACGTAAGCTCACTTTCGAAACGTGGAAAACTCATCAGAAACCCAAGAGTTTACTACACTGTTAAGCGTGGTGATACTCTCTGGAAAGTGGCACAGAAAACAGGTGTCCCAATGAGTACGATTATGAGAACGAATCAGCACATTATTAAAAGACGCTCAATTGCTCCCGGTGATAAACTCGCCATCAGATAGAAGGTACATATGAGTTTTGGATTACTAAAGCATTTTAAAAAGAACAAAGACGAAGCTCAGCTTCAGACTAAAGAAACTCACCAAAAATACCTGGTCCTTGGATCAGATCTTGGTGGTGTTTTAAAACTTTTAGATTTGAAACGTGAGCATCCAACTGAAACGATAAAACTTGTGTCGAATAGACTGATCACAAAGCAGATGCTTCTTGAAACTTATGAGTTTGGGCTAAGCTCACTTCGCTCGCCTGAAAAAGTTGAATCTCTTTACCGAAAATACCATGGAGCTTCGATTCTCCCTCAGAAAATGGAGCCGACCTTTTACAAAGATGGAAAGTTTCATGACTTCGGTGGAAGAGCTAAACCGATGGAGCTTTTGAACGGAGAGATGATTTTCACTCAAAAGGCTTATCGTTTTAAATTAGCTTCCTTTTTTAGAGCTGATGATTGGGAAAATCTTGATCAAATCCTATCTGAATCTCTGGATATTAGGCATCTTGAGTCGATTGAAAAAACAACGCCTCAAGATCTTGTGGATATTAAAGAATGGCGTCTTCATTTTAAAGACTTCACTTCGATGTCAGCGCAGTATCTCTTTGTGGCGATGACGCCGAAAAAATTCATTCAATATGTTCATCATAAAGAAACTCTCACGTCTCATTTAGTTGATCTTTGTACCTCGGTGAACCTTCAGGGCGGAATCAGTGTGACTTGGGTCATGAACGGAGAGGTTTCAAGCGAAGAGAAGACGATTTTTCTCCCACAAAGCATGACTCATGAGTGGGGACATTTTTTAGTAGAGTTTGAACCGTACAAATATGAGACGAAAACTCAACTCGTGCATGCGCTTATTCTGATTCATGAAGAAGAGCCACAGGCAGAGGATTTAGCTTCTAAGATTAAGCTTTTAAAAAGAGTCATTGACCGAGTTTTTCCAAAATTCGAGGAGAAAATCGCTAAGGAATACATCCGTTTTGATGATGAGATGTTTATTAATGATATGAAAGAAGAGGCGAAGGAGCAGGTGAATTTTGATTATCCGACGCTCAATTTTGTTGAAAGAGAACTACACTAAGAAGGAGTTTATATGAAAATGTTTGTTGGTTTTTTTGCTCTTATGCTCTCGGCTGTTGTGATGGCAGAATCAAGAATTGTTTCGATTGATGCTTTTGATATGGCCTATACAGGTGGCTTATCTTTCAAGCATGACAATAGTAAGTCTCGTGATCGTGATGTGTCGACGTTAAGACTTAATCTTAACTACGCTCAAGAGTTGCCTCAGTACCCAGGACTCATGTGGAAAGCGAAAGTGAATATTAATAGAGAGAACGTTGATCACGGAGCTGCTGATTCATTCAGCTCTGCTTACGGAGCGGCTGGTGGAGTTCTCTATAACGTGAATCCAGAAGACTTAAAAAATTCTTTTATGGTTTCAGCTCTTGCTGGTCTTGAGTACGCGACCTATGAGTATGCAACAGCAAGTGATGATGATTCAGGGATTAATATGTTTCTTGAAGTTGAAGGTGGAAAAAGATTTGATATGGGCCAATATTCTGTAGCCAGCATCTCTTATGCACCAACGATTTCGGTGAATCTGAAGAGATATGGTGGGGATTTAAGAGACCACTATTTTACAAATGGATCAGAAATTAAACTAAACTTCTTGAAGTTTGATATTCTTTTCTAAGTCAAAAAAAGTTCATCGGCCACTCTTCGGAGTGGCTTTTTTTTTGCTCCTCTCCCTCTAGTCGGGGCATAAATCGTCAAAATAATGTCACAAATAGAACCTTGAATGCCCCTATCAATAAACTAGGTTTGTAAAAAAATATTGCCAAACGAAATTGGGATAAGTGACACTTTAAGTAATATTGTTTTTTTAATTAGCTAACCATGAATGGAATGACTTACGTCATTTTTTGAAAAAAGGAGATTTCATGAAAAAACAGCTAACAGTTGCTCTAGGTCTAGCAGTTCTAGCAACACCAGTTTTCGCTTCAAAGGCTCGTTTACAAGCTCTTGGTGAAAGCACAAACGGATCGTTCTACATCAACGATAACCGTAATGTTTTCTTAAACCCAGAAGCTGTTAACGCTCATTCTGATCTAGTTACTTATGAGTGGGGACAGGACGTGAACAGTGCAACGCCTGACACGACAGCTACTCCAAACGCAGAGGGTGGATTCTTTAAATCTCACGGGAGCTTCAATTATGGAGTTCAGTTAGGTAGAGTTTTAAGCTCACAAAACGGTTTTGAGAAGCTTGGAAATACATACAGACCAGGTAACGCTATCGATTTATTCGTTGGTGGAGATGCTGGAATCAAGTGGGGTGCTCAAGCTACTTATCAAAAAGCTTATGATGATGCTAACAAAGACAAAACTCATACTTATGATCTAGCTCTTGGAGCTACTCAAGGTAACCTTTCAGGATTTATCAACTACGGTATCGGTGCAAAAGCTGAAGATAACAATGTTGAAGTAAAAAGAAAGGGAACTTATTCAATCGGTGGATCTTATAAAATGATGGGAATGACTGCATTCGGTCAATATTCAAGAGCTGAGTTTGAAAAAGATAATGCTAATGATGATACTTATACATCTACAGGTTGGTTGTTAGGTGTAGGTCGTGAGCATAAGTTAACTGATAAGACAGTTATGTTTACAAGACTTTCTGGCTCTCAATTTACAGAAACTCTTCCTGCTGGAGCAACAACTACTCGTGCTGTTCCTGTAACAATCGGTTTCGAGCATGATGTAAATTCTTGGATGGTATTAAGAGGATCAGTTGCACAAAACCTTTGGTCATCTGTTAGAGCACAAGGTGGAGACAAATCTAACGTCGCTAACACAACAGTTGTTAATGCTGGTGCAACTCTTAAATTCGGTGATCTTAATGTTGACGGAGTTGTTGGTAACAATTCAGATGCAACAAATGCAGGTTTAGGTGCATCTACAGCGGCTGGTAAAGGTCAATTAAGAACTGACTCTCTTATGTCAAGAGTGTCTGTTACTTACAGATTTTAATCTTAGGTAACAAACTTTTAACAAGGAGACGTTATGAAAAAATTATCTCTCGTTGTTGGACTAGCGTTGATCTCAGGATCAGCGCTAGCTTCAAAAGCTAGATTAGGTGCTTTAGGGGAAGATGTTTTTGGATCTCAGTTCATTGATGATAACCGAAACATGTTCCTTAACCCAGCTAACATCCATAACTACAAAAATATGGCGACGTTTGAGTGGGGGAATACAGAAGGTAATACTGCAGCGACTACCGGGGTAGGAACAGATTCTGTTGCTACACCTAAGGCTGAAGGTGGGGTTATTCTATCTCATGGTTCTATGGTCTATGGACTATACCTAGGAGATGAGTCAAACGATTCTCACGCTTTTAGGGCTGCTGCGGGTGTTGGTGCAACTGCAGGTGCTACTGATACAACTCCAAGAGAGGAGAATGCTATTGGTGCATTCGTTGGTGGCGAACATGGAGTCAAGTGGGGAGCAAGTTTTACTTACTCTCATACTGGTCGTAATGAAGGAGCTACTGGTCAAGAAGTTAAGCTTCAGGATGCGATGAGAACTCGTTTCGGAGCTATCATTACACCTAACTTAGATGTGTTCGCTCAAGTGAATTTATCTAATAGAGCTGAAGATGCAGCTGGTGATAAATTTAAGGGTAAACTTGGTTTCCAAACAGGTGCAACTTATAAAATGGACAAATATAAAGTATTTGGGATTTATAAGAACTTAGATGGTGAGAATCAAACTGAGAAGTCGATCCATGTTGGATCGTATGAACTCGGAATTGGTAGAACAGAAAGACTTAATGACAAAGTAACTCTTTTTACAAAAGTCTCTTATGCAAACTTTAATTCTGACAACGCAAGAATTCCAGTTTCTACTTTTGGAGTTCAATGTAATTCTCAAACTACAATTCTTGGTTGTAGAGAGTATTCAGCAAAAAGAGTTCCTCTTGTTGTAGGTTTTGAAGCTGATGCAACTTCTTGGTTGGTTTTAAGAGGTTCAGTGGCTCAAAATTTATGGTCACAGGAAGAAAATGCAAATGAAGATAAGAGAACAATTGCGAACACAACTGTTGTGAATGCTGGTGCTTCTTTGAAGCTAGGCGATATCACAGTTGATGGTCTTGTTGGTAACAACACAACTGGTGCGGCTCCTGGAGCTTCAACAGCAAATGGTGCTGGTCAACTCAGACTTGACTCTCTTATGTCTCGTGTATCGATGACTTACCGTTTTTAATCTTTAAAGTTTTCTTTAATGATAAAGAAGGCCCAAGCGAAAGCTGGGCCTTTTTTATTTTAATCTCGGGTAAAAAAGATTAATCTAGAATTTCTAAAGACGAATTCAAGGAGAAATCGAGTGTTTAAAAAGTTTTTATTAGCAACAACTCTTATTTCATCTGCAGCTGCCTCTGCTTATTCTTATGAGCTTGGTGATCTCAACTTCTTTCTTAAACAAGATCAAAAAAACATTGCCCTAACTGGTGATGCTACAACCGATGAGTCTCGCTCGTCTGGCTCAACCCTCGAGCAAGAAGGTTTCTTTTTTAAACCTGCTTTTAATTATGGGTTAAATGATAAAATCACTCTCGGAGCTTCAACTCAATACGCTTACATGCAAAAAGTTTCTGATGAAACGACTCCTGCCAATGGCCGTTACTCACAAGACGGACTTGGTCTCACGACCCTGAATGCGAAATACCGAGCTGTAAATACAGATTACGTGGTTGATTTTGGTGCTAGTGTCGCTAAAAACTTCATTGAAGGAAAATCTGGTGATGCTTCTGGCTCCATGAAAAAACACGGTAACAATGCTCTCGATAACGACTACCTCCAAGTTGATGCTAGCATGGGTGGTCATTTTGACCTCACTCAAGAATGGAGACTTCTCGGAGGAGTTCGCCATCAACTTTCAGATAAAAAAATCATCAAATCCGTTAGTAATGCTAATCGTTCCATAGATGTGAATTCATCAACAGACATTATTCTTCAAGCGCGCTACCAAATTCGACCGAAGAAAGAATTTATGCTTTCTGCTGGTATTGATCTTACTTATGTTGGCTCCATCACAGGTTCTGATTACTCTCAAGATGCCCGCATGGATAAAGATTTCATCTTCCAAGCGAAGTACCTTGTGACTGAATCATTCCTCTTTAATGTTCAGTATGTTCAGTCACATCGCCCGAACTACGACTTTAAAGCTTTAGGTACATCTTCAGAGATGAAAAATCGACACTACTCAAGCCTTGGTTTCGGAGCTAACTACCTCTTCTAAGGTAATCCGAAGAAGGCACGGTTAGCACTTAAAAGGGCGATATCGTCTTTTATAAATTCATGTCCATTAGCAAAAACCACTTGCACATATGGGCACTTGAGATAGTTTTGATATTTTGTGACAATTTTTTGATTCATCCCCGTATCTGAGAACTTTGACTCAATCATCAGCCATGGCTTTTTATTTTTTAAAATAAGGAAATCAACCTCTTCTTTTTCCTTATTCCTTAAATACCGGAGATCAAAGTTTCCTTCCCCTGTATCACTCCAGTAGTGAACAGCTTTGAGAAGTTGTGATGCTACAAGATTTTCAAATCGTGCACCTTTATCTTCGATTTGACTCCAGTCATAAAGATAAATTTTCCCTTCTTTCTTTAGGGATCGAGGAATAGAGCTTGAATGAGGCTTGAGTTCAAAAAAGTAGTAGAGCTCTTCAAGGTATTTAAGCCATCTCGTGACTGTTGTATGGGCCACCTCAAGATCTTCTCTCAGGCTTTGGACACTCAGGAGTCCTCCAACTTTTTCATCTAGTAATGAGATGAGCATTTCAATCTGAGAAAGCTCTGGAAGACGACTCAGGTCTCTAAGGTCCTCTCGCACAATTTTCTCTTGTCTCGATCGACTCCAGATATTCAGAATTTTCGAATCACCCTCGAGGTAAGGTTCAGGAAAGCCCGTAAAAGTTAAAAGTTTTTCGATTTCAATTTGAGAGTATTTTTTACTTGAGACAGAGAAGAGCTGTTTTTTCCAAGCTTCTGGATCCATGGGTCTTTTAGATGTGAGCTCTCCGTAGGAAAGTGGGTGTATGCGAAAGTTGAGGTATCTTCCGAGGAGAGAGTCACCACCTTTTTTGAAAACATTTAATCTTGCACTCCCCGTGACCAAGATGTTGATTTTTTCATGATGGTGATCGTATATCCCTTTAATCTTTTGTTTCCAGAGCTTTGATTTATGAATTTCATCAAAAACGATTAAGGGAGAAATATTTTTCTTTGTTAAATCGAGAGTGTCGACAATTTCATTCGGTGACTTTGTCCAAATTTTTCTAAATTTAATCTCATCCCAATTACAATAAAGCGAAGAATCAAATTCTTTTGCTAAGTTTTTACTGAGAGTGGTTTTCCCAACTTGTCTTGGGCCAGAGATGAAAGCCATTTTGTTTCGACTTAAGGCGAGGTCTATGATGTCAGTTTCAATTGATCTCTTCATAATGACTATTTTATCGGTATGCGAAAATTTGGTCAAGACCATTTTTTCGTATATCAAAAATTTGGTCAGAATGGTCTAGTGTAACTTACCGTAATTTAAGTAGAACAAGGGTTTCAAAATGTTCGGTTTGAGGGAACATATCAAAAATCTGAGTTCTTATGATTTCATACTGAGAGCTTAGATTTTGGCAATCCTGAGCGAGTGTTTCTGAGTCACAACTTGAATAAATAAGATAGGGAGCTTTCAAAGAAAGAAGCAAAGGTACGGATTCTTTAAGGCCCGCTCGTGGGGGATTAACGAGGATGAGATCAGGGTGAAAAGCTTTCGCCTTCTCATCAACATCCTTTGCATCCATGCTTTCAAAACTTAAGTGGAGAAGGTTGAGTTCTTTCGCGAAGTGGGTCGCAGCTACTGAAGCTTTTGGATTGATCTCAATGCCGAGACCTTGACTAATATGTGTAGCAGCGAAGAAGCTAAAAAATCCCTGGCCTGAGTAAAGTTCTAGAAAGCGTTGAGTTTGAAGCTCGCTAACCCAGCTTGCAGCCGTTTGATAGAGTTTTTCAGAGATGTCACTATTGGTTTGAACAAATCCTTGAGGGGAGAGTTCGAAGCGAAAAGGACCAATTTCATGAGTTAACGTTTCTTTTTGAGTCAGAAAAATTTCTTCTTCTCCCTCTATAAGAGCATGAGGAATCGGTTGAAGATTAAGACTGACCACTTCCAAGCGTGGCTCCTCGGCTAAGAGCTCCGGAAGAAATTTTTTTATTCGAGTCTCAGCTTCTTTTGAGCGCAAAACAAAACGGAGATAAAAACGATCACTTTTTGGAGAGTAAAAGAGAATCAGAAATTTCAATTCTCCTATTCTTGTTTCAATTTGATAGGGTGCAATTTTTGCTCTGCTGATAAATTTCTTAATTTTTTTCATCAACTGATTAAGCTCAGGGTGATGAATCGGACAATCTAAGATCTCCTGATCTGCGATCCCTATCACTGGAGAGTCTATCGTTCCACTCACCACCATCTTCGCTTTAGCTCGGAAGTTTTTTTCTTGAGAGGAGATCGTTTTCAAGGGAGAAATCCCAAGAAAACTCGTCAGTTTCTTTTCTTTTATTTGTAATTGCTCAGCGTAAGGAACAGTGATCAGTCGACAACTTGAACATTTTTTTTCATCATAATAAGGACAAAAGGTCGACATATGAAAATGATCCTTCTTTTTCTTTTTCTGATGTTCGGTGGACTCGGGGTGTACTTTAACCACTTGCTCTCGCCGTATGAGATCGACAAGCTCGAGTCACACTATCCTGTTTATCATAAAGATAACTTAATTCAAGGTCATTATGAATGGCAAAAAGAGAAGCCTTCTCATTGGCTAGAATTAGGAGAAATCCCGAAGCTTGCTCAGGGAGCAGTTCTCGTGTCAGAGGACTGGGGATTCTATGATCACCGAGGGATTTCTCCTCGGGAAATGGTTCTCTCTTTTCTTGATTATTTAAAGGGTGAGAAGCTTCGCGGAGCGAGTACGCTGACTCAGCAGCTGATGAAAAATTATTTTTTAACGAGTGAGAGAAGTTTTAAAAGAAAAATCATTGAAGTCGGTCTTGCCCTAAAGGTTGAGCGAAGGCTCTCGAAAGAGAGAATTTTTGAACACTATCTAAACTCAGTCCCCTGGGGACAGGATCAAGTCGGGATAAAACAAGCCTACGATTTTTATTTCAAAAAACCATTGCCTCTCATTCATCCCTTTGAAGCTGCTTATCTCGCGATGCTCTTACCGAATCCTATGAAATTTGGACAAAGTGGTCCAAATGAGCTGAAGAAATGGCAGAAGGGTAAAGTCTCGTCCATTTTAAATAAGATGAGGATTGCGAAGTTTATCTCTAAAGAAGATGTCTTAAACATTCATAAGCAACGCTTGTCGCGACGTTAGAGAGATTGAGTGAGCGGATATGCTCTGAGTACATGGGAAGTTTGTAGAACTGAGAAAAATACTCGTCCTCAACCTCATAGGGAAAGCCTTTCGTTTCTCCACCAAAAAACAGATAGCAATCTTCTGTGTAGGGAGCATCGTAGTGAAGCTTCGCTCCATTATTTTCAAAAAAGATGAGTTTTTCTTTAGGAGGGTTTTCTTTAATAAGAAAATCTTCAAAACTTTCAAACTCTTTGATTTTGACAAATTTCCAGTAATCTAGACCCGCACGTCTCACGGCTTTTTCATCGATTTCAAAACCATAGGGTTTGATCAAGATGAGTTCGAGATTGAGAGCGACACAAGTGCGCCCGATGCTCCCTGTATTACCAGGGATCTCGGGCGCAAAAAGAACAATTTTAAACTTTGTTTTATTTTCCATGAACAAGAAGACTTGTGAGTGATCGCACAAGTAATCCAGAGGCTCCGAAAGATTGGCAGTAAGGAAGATGAGATTGAGCATCAACGACACCTGCGATATCAAGGTGCGCCCACTTCACATCATTCTTAATGAACTCTTCTAAGAAAGCCGCTCCAATCGCTGTTCCTGCTCTCATCGGTGTACCAATGTTTTTAAGATCCGCGACTTTTGATTTAATATCTTGTCTCCACTCATTGATGATTGGAAGTTGCCACATGTATTCATCTTGGTGTTTTGCTGCTGAAAGAATTTCTTCGATCCACTTTTGATCATTACCAAGAATCGCACAGACTTGGTTCCCGAGAGCAACGAGGCAGGCACCCGTTAAAGTCGCTGCATCGATAATATAATGAGGGTTTTGATCACAGGCATAATCAAGAGCATCCGCTAGGATGAGTCTTCCTTCAGCATCTGTGTTTAAAATTTCAACTGTCTTGCCATTTCTTCCGGCAACAATCGCATCTGGGAAAGTCGCAAAAGAGTTCACAGCATTATCCGTGAGAGCGAGGATACAAGTGATTTTAACCGGAGCTTTCTCAAGAACGGCTGCTCTGAAAGCACCATAAACTGTCGCTGATCCGCCCATATCATTTTTCATCCCGGCCATGCTCGCAGCTGGTTTCATCGAGTATCCACCCGTATCGAATGTGATCCCTTTCCCAACAAGGGCGATGTGTTTTGTTTTCGATGTTGCTTTCGTTGGCTCATATGTCAGGTGAACGAGTCTTGGCTCGTACCCTGATCCTGAGTTAACAGAAAGAAAGAGTCCCATCTTCTCTTTTTGTATTTGAGCTTTATTAAGGATTTTGACTTTAACCCCTTTAAGATTTTTCTTCACATCTGCTTCAATTCTCTTCGCGTACTCTTCAGAGTGAAGGACGTTTGGAGCTTCGTTGATGAAGTCTTTCATCACGTTAATTGATTCACAGATATTTTTCGTTGATTGAAGGGCTTTCTCAATTTTGAGGTTATTTTTTTTATCCACATGAGAAAGGTGAACTGTGAGCTCAGCCTTAGGAGCTTTCTTTGATTTATAAGTTTCAAAAGAATAATCTGTCATCAAAAGTGATTCAGCAATAAGTTGTGCTGTTTTCACTTCGTCTCTGACCGTATTAAAACACGGAATAGAGAATGAGATTGTCGAGTATCTCTGAGGGTTGAGAGATTTAAAAATTTTTGCTGTTGTTTTTCTTAAATCTTCAGCATGAAATTTTGTTTTATCACCGAGACCGACAACGAGAATTGTCTCGCCAGTTGCTCCCGTGAAAGAGAGCATTTCATCTTTGTCTCCATGGAATGTTTTGAATGCCTTAAGCGCATGGATTTCTTCTTTGAGTCCTTTATCACTCCAGTGATCTACTGAAGCATGCTTTTCACCCTTAACGTCTTTCTGAAATGAACTGAGGATTTTTAGGTCTGAACCTAAAAAATGATTTCCAACTGAATCGATCATGAATTTCATAAAATCTCCTTATCTATGAGTGCCCTTATCATGCCATTGATTGTGCGAAAGGTGAACTTAGAGTAAATTGTTTCTATATGAAACTTTTAATTCAACGTTATCTTGCTGCTCAGTTTATATTGCCCATGGTCTTAACCACATTGTTTTTTATCATCTTCATGATGACCTTTGAGCTTTTTAAGTTCACCGAACTCATTGCTACGCGAGATATTTCTCTTTGGTTTCTTTTAGGTCTTTTCGGGAATATTGCTCTGACATTTTTACCAATGGCACTGCCCATTTCAATTCTTATTTCTTCTCTTTATTGCATGAACCGAGTGTGTGGAGACTCGGAGTATATTGCAATGCGCGCAGCAGGTTTAACCAAGACACGTCTCTATCTCCCTTTTTTAATCGTTTCTTTCTTCATGACCATAACGGTTTACCAACTCAATCAAGTGATCATCCCTCGATCAAACTATGATTTTAAGAAAAAAATTAATTATCTCACTTCGAGCGGGCTTCTCGCAGGGATTAAAGAGGGACAATTCTTTACTATGATCCCAAATGTGACTCTTTTCGCAGATAAAGCCACTCAGTATGGAAGGAATCTAGAGAATGTTTTTTTACACCTGAATCAAAGTCAGGAGAAAAAAACGATTTTTGCTCAACGAGGTGAGCTCATCTTTGAGCGAAGCGCAGAAACTTTAAATGAAAAACTGACCCTGAAGCTCTATAATGGAAACATCACCTCTATTGATAAGAAAGATGATTTAGAAAAAATTCTTTTTAAAGAATACATCTTTCCTATTACTCAAAATCAACTCAATGATCGTGTTTCTCTTAAAGAGACAATGCTTTCTTCAAAAGAGCTGGCAGAAGTTTTAAAGATGTCTCCGGAGGAGGCAGAAAAACTTTACCGCTTTGATAAGCGAGATTTGTTTAATGCTCGCTATGAGTTTTTAAATCGAAAAAACGGGGCATTTATTTGCTTGGTTTTTTGTTTAATTGGTTTTTCACTAGGAATCTCTGGGAACCGTGGTAAGAAAAAGAATTCCGCTCTTTTGGCGATCTCGATGCTTGTTATTTATTACGTTCTCTTTTTTGGTCTTGTGACATTTGTGAAAAAAGGTCAAATCCCAGCTTTCGTAGGAGTCTTTACTCCATCAGTCGTCTTAACCTTGATTGGATTAAAACTTTTTAAAGGACTAGATTGGCAGAATTAAGTTGTTGGAACTTGTCTTTTTGCCAACTCGTCTTCTTCTAGCTTCATTCTCTTCTGGTATTCCTCAGATGTGTAAAGGATATCATCCTTCGCTTTCGGAAATAAAGGAAGTGAGTACTTCGTACTGCTCGCCTCAGGGAAAACTAAGCTCTTCACACCAGAAGGTGTCGGTGTGCTGATTAAATTATTATTGTAGAAGATTTTAGTGACCATCACATTTCCTAGGAATAATCTTATTTCTTCCCCTTGAATAAAGCGACCAGAGCCTTTGCTAATGATCACACTTTCAATTGGTTTTGAGTCCACTTTATAGCTCACCCAAGTATTCCCATCGACAGCTTTTACATAGACATTTTGAAGATCCGCTTTAACTTTTGCTTTCACATCATCAGGGAGAAGCTCTTTATTGTCAGCCTCTGGAGCATTTGGTTTAACTTCAAAAAGAGTTCCAGTGATTTTTTTGAACTCAACTTTTGGAAAATTACGTTGAAAGTCTCCGTTCGCTGGTTGAGCAGGAACAGAAATAGCCGATACAGCTTCTTTAGCCGGAACTGTCGCTACAGCTTGAGCTGGCTTCGTTTCATCAGCAGGTTTTTTTTCTTGAATGACTGGTTTTGCTGCTGGACGTACGAGTGCTGAGCTTGATTCAATCTTTGGACCTAAGTCTTTTTTATTCAGATTTTCAGTTTCATGATCAATGATATTCGAAATGAATTTATAGCCTCCGAAAACGAAAACAATCACGCAACCAAACACAATGATCGGAAGAAACGATTTCGTATTATCCATGATTGATTCGCTTTTATGAATCAAATCATCGGCAGATTCCCCACCACTTGAAGACCTTCTTTTAGCATCGAAAATCTTCGTATGATTAAGAGCGGGAAAAGATTTGCCTTGGATAGCCTTGTAAGTCGACTCCATGATCTTAATCGCTTCATCGGATGGAAGGCTTAAGACTTTGACGTAACTCATAACGAAGCCTTTAATATAGGCTGCACTCGGAAGGTGAGCGAAGTCATTACTCTCAAGGCTCTTCAAGATATTTACGGAGATTTTCGTTTTATGCGAAAGCTTCTCGAGGGTAAAACCTGCTTCCTCACGTTTGTGTCGGAGGTAGTCACCTAGGAGTAGAGCTTGAGTTTCTTGATTCATATTCATCCTTGAAAATTAAAATTCAGGTGTTTCGCCAGAAACGTTTTTTACTTGTTGAGCATTGTGGATAATCAGCGAATCATCCAGGGACATTAATTTAGACTTTGCTTTGCTCGAGAAAGGCGACTTCGCGAACTGAAGCGAGAGATCTCGGTAAAAACTCTTGGCGAGATCATAATTTTTGAGCTCTTGATAACAAGACCCTACGTAGAACATACTCGCTGGTGTCTTCTGACAAGTTCCCATCATGCTATCTTTAAACGACTCTAGAGCTTTTTTAAACTTTCTTTGCTTATAACGAATAAGCCCAAGCTGATAGTGAGCAGGGCAATAGTTTTCATCTTCTTGAAGAGCTTTTGTTAAGTATTTCTCTGCCTGCACTGAATCTTGCCTGAACTTTAAAGCCACAAGTGCCAGATTCAAGTAGGTCCGAGCCTGTTTATCGTAAGTGAGGTCCTTGAGAACTCTGTGATAGAGTTCCTCAGCTTCTTGATACTTACCTTCGGCAGAGTAAATGCTCGCAATATTAATCCTTGCATCTGAATTATTCTCATTGATGCTCAAAGCGTGATTAAGCTCTTTGAGGGCAAGATCTTTTTCACCTTTGAAGTAATAGGCCATGGCAAGATTCGTGATGATCTCGTCATTTTCAGGATCAAGCTTATTGGCTTCAAGAAGATTTTTTAAAGCTTCAGTATAATCTTTCACAAGGAGAGATTGAGTTCCTGATGCAAAGTAAAGCTCTGATCTTTTCTTCGCAAGCTTCGCTTGATCACTCGAGCACGCTGAGACCAAAAAAATGGTAAGTATGATTGAAAGAAATGATAATCGTTCCATCGATTGATCCTCTATAAAAGTCGTCTACTTTTATTGTAAGGAACAGTCGCGTTTTTGTAAAAAGAAAAAGAATTATTTTCCTCTGAGAAAAACTACTGTTTCAAAGTGATAGGTAGATGGGAAAAAATCGAGAAGAAAGGAGGCGACTTTTA
>Ga0255183_1000168_pt1 | contig 29491 bp, 42 predicted proteins | sample Atl_UVDOM_RepB_8_FD_183638 | JGI IMG/M metagenome (GOLD analysis project Ga0255183, IMG submission 183638) | Freshwater microbial communities from Altamaha River, Georgia, United States - Atl_UVDOM_RepB_8d | ecosystem: Environmental > Aquatic > Freshwater > River | place: USA: Georgia...
AATGGTATTACATACATTCACTATGGGAGATGTTGAAGATCCAGACCTGTATGCTGCCGAACCTTTATGGAAATGGGAACAAAGTGAATTTGGACAATGGTGTATGAAAAATGCCGCAGATACGCCCACGTGGCATAGAATAGCAGACCCGATGACGTTTGGATACAAATATCAAATACGTGCAAAGTTTATGGGTCCAGCACTTACTGAAATGTTGTTAAGGAAAGGATAATGGGATTATCAGTTCCAAAAATAATGCCAAAACCTAGAGTTATTGATAGCACACTAACTCAAGATGAGCGTTTAATGGACTTACTTTCTACGTACTATCCTGTTACGCTACCTGACGAAGGCGATTATTCTGCAAGATTAACCTGGTGTTTAGAGCATTGCCAAAATAAATTTAGAGACATTAGAATGGTAAAAGGGAGAGTCTGGTATTTTCAAAATGAACAAGATGCCAGTATGTTTGCGCTAAAATGGTCTTAAAAGTAGTTTACCTCACCGACGAAAAAATTCCCTACGAAGAAGCTCACGCTCATTTTAAAGAAGCAGCAGATTGGGCAAAAAAACAATGCCAAAGTTTTGTAGACTATCACGTACAAGATGTTTCGGATGTTTCTTATATCTATGACCATGTTGCCCAATATGGTTTTAATAATCCAAAAGACGCACTACTATTTGAATTAAAATGGAAATCATCTTGACTTAAATTGTTTCTGGTGCTATAATAGTATATCATCAGAAATTAATAGAAAGTTCAAGATGTCTAAGAAGCCACTCACTAAAAAGTTTATTGAGCTAGATAAGAAGCGTATTCCGCTTCGGCAGCTTCTGCACGGCAAAGAGATCCGTGAGGCTGCTCGAGCTTTGGAAGACTTTCGTATGAAGCTAAACGAGCAAGAGTTTCTATACGGTGCTAAGATTACTATCAAATGGGAAAACTACGGCGAAGCCTATGCTGTTGCCCGCAGACTAGAAACTGACAAAGAATTTGAAGATCGTATCGAAAAGGCACGCCTGGCTGCTGAAGCTAAAGCGGAACGTGAACGTCTACGCAAACTCAAAGAAGCCAAACTTCGAGAACAAGAAGAGCTAAACAAAAAGGCTCGTGTTGCAGAATACATTCAAAAGCTGGCTCGGGAAGCTGGTATTGCCGTTAGCATTGTGGAGTAAATTATGGCACGTAGTAGAGCAAAACTAACTGACAAGCAAGAACGCATTTTGGTTCAAGCCCAGTTAATGGGCCTGACTCCTCGTGATATGCAACAGATTTCAAATCGTCTAATTGCACTTCAACGTGAAGCAGACGAAATTAAAAAGATCGGTGAGACTGTTCAAGGTTATAGTTGGACCAAGACTGACAAAGGTACTTGGAATGTTACCACTCCTGAAGGTTATCTATGTGAGTTTTCTAAAGGTACCAGCGGTAAACGTAGTTATTGGGAACGTACTAAAGACTACAGTATTAAAATTACTAAACCTGGAACTGCGTTCAAAGCTCGTCAGATGAAAAAAGGAATTGGAGTCCGAGACGAGTGGATTGCCAGATTGTGTCCAGACGGTAGTAAAGAACTCTATGCCCTTATTAGTTGGACACGAGGACTTAAATGGGAGTTGAAATCATAATGGAAATTCAACAAGGTACTATTGTAGAAATCCTTCCTACCGAAGTTTGGTATGAGAAGGACTTTTTTGGCACGGTCCATATCAAGATGCAACATCAAGGTATGGAGCCGTTTACTTTTATCCAAATGCACTATGACTATATGTACACCAGCAACGGTCATCAACATACAATGGTCAAAGAAATTGGTAAGTTGTTAGGCATAGAAGATATCCAACAACGTGAATGGGTTATGCCCAAGGAATGGAAAAATGCGTGAAGAACTAGATAAAAAACTTGTAGAAAAGTTTCCGTTGATTTTTAAGAATCGATACGGGGATATGAAAGAAACCCTAATGTGCTGGGGTTTTGAATGCGGCGATGGCTGGTATCAAATTCTTTACAGTCTCTGTTCTCAAATCCAACATCATATTGATTGGAGCCATAAGAATAAAGAGTTTGATCTAAAATGGAACGCAGAACACCCAGACGAAAAACGTAAGGTACGTAAACCAGTCCCCCAGGTTATTGCTGTCCAGGTTAAAGAAAAGTTCGGTGGACTTCGTTTTTACTACGACGGTGGTGATGAACAAATTTACGGTATGGTGCGTATGGCAGAATCCTGGGCAGCTAACACCTGTGAAACCTGCGGTGCTCCTGGCAAGATGCGTGGTCGTGGTTGGATGTATACTGCCTGTGATGCTCACACTCGAGAAGAAGACCTTACCACTGTAGAGGACACAGATGAAATCTCGTGAACAAATTATTGAATCGATGTGCTATACATACAGACACGACTTTGGTCTTGATAGAACTGAGACTGCCGGATTTATTAGCTCAGGTATGACAGAAGATGAACGTCGGTTTTTACGAGCAGTAATGGCTCAGATTTTTGATAACGATATTGCACCTGAGCTAGAAGATTATCGCCGACTACAAGAAGGCGAAGCAGTGGTAGTACCTAAGGATCGCGAACACGCAGAAGCATTGGTTCGCGTTGGAATGTTTTATTTGGAGAATAATAAGTGAAAATTGGATTTAGTCTTGGACGTTGTATTCGTGATATTGTTATGGGTAAAATCAGTGAGGATGAGGTTGCCTTTATTATTACAGCAACCTGTATTCGTGAACCTTCAGGACTAGCACCAGTTATTGCTGATTATTCACTTCGAGAAGATTATCTATATGGTCTTGACGAAGTAGAATGTCTTCGTGTTGCAAAGAGTCTCTGGGATAACAATAAACTAATACAACCACGTCGCGAAGGTATTCATAGACACAAACAGCCTGAAAACTCAGTTTGGGTTGATATGTTCCCCACAGAGTTGTCGGAAAATGCCTCAGTCAAGAATGCCTGGGACGCCTATCGATTTATGCTACATATGACTGAGAATGTCGATACTGAGGCATTAGAAACTTTTAGATGAAAGGACGCCTATGATAGAAGTCACTGAAGGATCTCGTTGGGCGGGATTGGATCGTGATACTTTTCACGTGATACACGTTATAGAAATTGACGGACACACCTGGGTCCACTATATTAAAGAAAATTCCCCCGAACATTCGAACAGAGAATACAGTTGCTATATTGAAAGTTTTCTACAAAGATTTAGAAGAATCATCGAATGATTAATCTTAATTTAACAATTGAAAATCCTTGGAGTGACAAGTTTGATGCTGGCTATTCTTGGTCAGGTATGATTACCAAACATAAGGCCTGGGAATTCCAAGCATATCGTAGCAATACTATATTAGAAGCAGGTTTAAGATTTAATACAAGAACAGACCACGCAGGTATTACATTAGAATTTGGAGCATTCAGTTTTAGTTTTGTAGCTCAAATTTACGATGTGCGACACTGGGACAGCCATTGGGGAGTATGGAGATGATGGAATTTACAGAAATTCAAGCAATGCTGATTGTTTTCTTTATTCTGCAGGTTAAACACTTTATTGCAGATTTTGTACTACAAACAAATCGAATGGTTGTTGAAAAGGGCGTCTACGGTGCCCGCCACGGCATTTATCATAGCCTTATCCAAAGTGCAGGCACATTTCTAGCATTTGCCTGGATTCACCCTGCTCTAGGCGTTGCCACAGCTTTTATGGATTTTCTAGCTCATTATCACATTGATTGGGCAAAGATCAACATTAACAAGAAATACAACTATACACCCCAAGATTCTAAGTTTTGGTTTTGGCTAGGGCTAGATCAACTTGCCCACCAAATTACCTACATTATTTTGGTCGGTTGGGTATTCTTTGCTTTTTAAATTTTAAATTTGCTATACTATTATAGTGATAAGTAAAATAAAGCAAAGGAGCAATTGTGAAGAAAAACGATGAATTTAATGCTTCAGACAGAATTGGCATTAAACTCTTAGAAAATTCAGTCCATTTTTTAGTTGGAGATATTGACGAAGAAAATGTAAACGAGTGCATCAAATGGCTCGTGTACGAGAATCTCGATTCTCGATCTAAAACACTAACTCTTTATATTAACTCAACCGGGGGTGATCTATATGCGGCCTTTGCTCTTATAGACATCATTAACAACAGCACTCATCCGGTTAGAACTATTGCTATCGGCTCGGCAATGAGCGCAGCATTTTTAATTTTTGTATCGGGTACAAGAGGAGAAAGGTACAGCGGAAAGAACACCAGCCTAATGTGCCATCAGTTTAGTTCTAGTACCGATGGAAAATATCACGATTTGAAAGCAGAAGTAAAAGAAAACGAATTGCTGAATCAAAAAATGATTGATATCTTGAAATCAGCCACAGGACTTGCTCCTAGTGTTATTAAGAAAAAGTTGCTACCTGCATCTGATGTATATCTAACCGCAGACGAAGCAATTGAATTAAAAGTAGCAGATCATATTTTAGAAGGTTAAAAAATGAAAACAGACGGTAAAGTAGTTGTCCTTGGCGGACGTGAAGAAGCAGAAGCAAAACGTAAACAAGATATGATCGACGTTCTTGACAAAATGAGAATGATGGTCCAAGCTGGCGGCATCACAGAATTTGTTGCCTGCTCAATGGACGAAGACGGCATCGCTCAAATTCACGTATGTGCTCTAGACCTTCCTGGGTCAGTGGGATTATTTGAAATTGGTAAGCACTTACTAATTTCTGTAGATCAGGGCGGTGCAGAATTTGAAGAAGAATAAATGTTGCAAAAATGCCACATTATAACCCACTTTTTTAGTTGACAGCTAAATAAAAACACAATATAATAAAAGTATTGTTTGTGCAGGTCTCTACTAAAAATTTTCAGTTTTGCCAAAATAGGTTGACAAGAAGGTTAAGTAGTTGTACAATTGATACTTGAGTTAGCAATTCCTACAGTGAATCTAGATGTTGTAAAAATACAACAAAAATATTTCACAAAAGGTATTGACAACTCGGAAGACAGGATATATAATTGAAGCATACGTTGTAAAAAACGTGTAAACAAGGAACAAGAGAAAACAAATGAAAACGACATCGTTACATAGACAAGCGAAACTGATAGCCCAGTTGGGAGGCTTTATGCCCTCTTATTGGTCTGTATGTTCAAATAGTCTATCTAATGATCGTACACCAGAGATTACCTTGGGGTCCACGGAGATGTTAGTGTAAACATAAAATACACAAATACTCAAAAGGACCCCAGGATTAAAAACCCTGGGGTTTTTGTTTTGTAGGATTTTAAAAATGGAATTGAAAGATTTTAGAAAACAAAGAGATGCAGAGGTTTTAGTAGATCACGTACTTGACGACGATGCGTTCAAGCAACTCATCGAAGAAAAGTTTAAACGTGCTCGTGCTTATCACTTAGCATTTCACAAGCGAGAAGAAATCGTAACTGAGGACTGATCGCAAACGTGGTATAGGGAACGCGACCCTGCACCCCACGCTAAACATGGTGCTACTAATGTGGGCGGCCTACCGGATGGTAAGTCTAGGGCGATAACCTAGATGCGTAAAAAGGTAGCGTATTAAAGTGTTCTTCATTCAGCCCCTGACGCTGTCTAAAAGCATAGCGGAGAACATTTTAATACACACTCTCCTTACCGCCTGAACAGTGGTTGACAGACATAGTCGGAGAGTGTATAATTAGTTTAATGGAAGTGTGTGCTGAATTGGTTGAAGGCAACGGACTGTAAATCCGCCACATAAGAAACGCTGTAGGTTCGAATCCTACCACTTCCACCAGAATTGGTCTCAAAGTGTTCATGGACGCACACGAGCCTGTCACGCTCGAAGAAGGGGATCGTTACCCCTTGGGACCGCCAAGTTTTATTCCGAAGTAGCACAGCGGTAGTGCAGTTGACTGTTAATCAATTGGTCGCAGGTTCGATCCCTGCCTTCGGAGCCAGTTAAGGAAAGTATGGATACATTTAGAACATTGCGTATATACGGTACTAGATCACCGAATACAGAATATACCGTTAACATTAACGGTGAACCTGTATCAGTCGGTACTGACGAGTTGTTTTCATTTGTAACCAATACAAAATTGCACGGTAGTAACAATATTGTTATCAATGTTATAAACGGTAGTATTACATTAACTCATTGTACTGCTACATATCCTGCATTGTTTAACGGTATTGAAGGTACAGCAACAATGGTTCAACCTATTTCCGAACCTGTAGCCGTAATAGAAAATGGAGAGATAAAATCTGTACCATTTCCTATTATTGTAGACTCCAGTAATCCATTAGACTACGAACATCTAATGTTCAATGGTCCAACTAGATTTAGAATTTCTATAGAAGGTTTAGAAATTTTTTCCGGTATTAATGTGTTTATTGGAGATGCTATTAAAAATGAATTTACTCAAGGAATTACTGATATTCAAGTCGATTATGAATATGAAAAATTTCCAAATGAGATAAATTCAATAGAAGATTTAGAAAGTTTAAAACTTAAAGTATTAATGAGCTCGATTCGTCTATCGGTCTAGGACACCACCCTTTCACGGTGGGAAGAGGGGTTCGATTCCCCTATCGAGTACCAGTTTATGCGGGTATGATGTAATGGTAACCTGAAACCTTGCCAAGGTTTATTCGCGAGTTCGATTCTCGCTACCCGCTCCATACATCCCTGGTGTTAACGGCAGCATAACGGTCTCCAAAACCGCTGGACGGGGTTCGAATCCCTGGGGGTGTGCCAAAATTTAATGTGTCGGTGGCAGAGAGGCCCAATGCAAGAGTCTGCAAAACTCTAAAACCGTCGGTTCGAATCCGACCCGGCACTCCATTTATCGAAGCGTGGCAGAGTCCGGTTTATTGCACCTGTCTTGAAAACAGACGGCTCAGAAATGGGTCCGTGAGTTCGAATCTCACCGCTTCGGCCAATTTTGCAGCAATGGAATGGGGTAGGCGCCCTGTGCGCCGCATACTAGTTTCCCGCAAAGGTTCGAGTCCTTTGGCTGCAATAAATTTGCCTCCGTAGCTCAGTGGTAGAGCAACGTCTTGATAAGGCGTAGGTCGGTGGATCGTTCCCACCCGGCGGCACCAAACAAGGAGAACATTATGGCAATATTTGTCGTGTTGGTTATAATGTTTGTTTTGTATCAAGTGTTAAAAAAATATTAAGGAGAATGACATGAAACGTGCTAAACGTTAGTGTCAACCTCGACCCCGTATGGTCCTGGTTGGCACGTAAAACAATTTACATACGACCAACCACTTGTAGCGTTAACGGTAGCGCACTTGACTCTTAATCAATGAGGTGTGAGTTCGAATCTCACCGAGTGGACCATATGGGGGTATAACTTAACGGCTAAAGTAGTAGGCTTTTAACCTATTAATCAGAGTTCGATTCTCTGTGCCCCTACCATATAAAAGCACATTACCTATTAATAGTGGCGTACCCGCGGAGTTAATAGTAGTCCTGCAGGCTAGTGTGTTTCTATATGGTAATGTAGCATAACGGTAGTGCAGCACCTTCATACGGTGTCCAGTGAAAGTTCGACTCTTTCCATTACCACCAAATTTGGGGGCAGTAGTGGGCTACGGTCTTCCCTTGCAAGGAAGATGTCTAGAAGGATTCGATTTCCTCGGCCTCCACCAAGTTTCGAGATAGACGACAGGTTTGAGTCCCTGCCAGTCTAGGTACAGTGGGGTTGACTGTACTGACACTATAGTATGACTGAAGCCGGTATGTTAAACTTGCCTGTTCGAGACAATCTAGCGAGTCCTCCCAGGAGGATAGTTAGGCTCTCGAAAATCTTTTTTCGCCCTACTAGTTAAATGGTATAACTCCTGTTTTGTAATCAGGCGTCGGCAGTTCGATTCTGTCGTGGGGCACCAAGTTTTGTAAGCGTCAGCAAGCGCGGTCACGCTAGCGTAGGTAAGTTCGAACTACCTTGCTAGTAAAAGGGGACGGGTTCAACTCCCGGGGGATCGGAAGATTCCTGCAGATTGGTTGCTAACTGGACAGGTGCCCAAGTGATATCCATCGTGCTCGAGGTCAGGCTAGGCGGCCGGTAGGTCCTGAATAAATCTACGATAAACGTGACGTAGGCTTACAAATTCATTTTGTTGGGGTGTGGTGTAATTGGTAACACAACAGACTTTGACTCTGTCGTCTCAGGTTCGATCCCTGACACCCCTGCCAAGTTTTGCCTCTGTAGCTTAATGGTAAAGAAGCGAGCTTATACCTCGCCAAAGCACAGGCCAGATAAGCCTGAGTGTGCAGGTTCGAGTCCTGCCAGAGGCACCAATTAGCGGCCCGTAACTCAGTGGAAGAGTTCCGGTCTTCGAAACCGGCAGTCGGGAGTTCGAATCTCTCCGGGCCGGCCACTATATAGGAGATTGTTATGAAAGCAACTATGCTAAAAAATCGTTTTAATAATGAGCATTTTGTCTGTGACGATATCCGTGTGACTGAAACAATTGACGGTGTTGAGTACATCATTGTACATCGACCCAATGAGCATCGCCCGTTTAAAATGCGTCGCGATGCATTAGAAAAAATTAATATCCCAGTAGCTCAGTTGGACCAGAGCATCACGCTACGAACGTGAGGGTCGGAGGTTCGAATCCTTCCTGGGATGCCAAATAAGACATTCTGGGTGTAGGATAATGGTAGTCGACGAAGCTTGGATCTTCGAGGCGCAGGTTCGATTCCTGCCACCCAGACCAATCACACACCGTGAGCAGCTGGCGCAGGCGATCAGTCCTTCAAACTGAGAAGACGGGTTCGAATCCCGTACGGTGTACCATCTATGGAGTTATTAGTGTAGTGGTCTGCACCGCGGGTTGTGATTCCGCTAGTATGAGTTCGATCCTCATATAACTCCCCAAATTTTTGCCGCTTTAGCTGATGTGGTCATAGCACCGGTTTGAAGCACCGAGGAATGAGGTTCGATCCCTCAAGGCGGCACCAGGCTCTTGTAGTTCAGTGGAAGAACGCTTTCTTGGTAAGAAAGAGGTCAGCAGTTCGATCCTGCTCCTGAGCACCAGTTACGCACTATCCGTAAGGACGGCGATAAGAAGGAAGCCTACGACATAGTCAGGTTTGCTTGGTCGGTAGATCGGAACGACTCACTCTTTTTACTAGTGCATTTATTTTTAACTTGTTAACCAAAATAGGTTGACATGATATAAAGAAAGACTATATAATAGTCACATACGCTAACAAAACAAGTTAGCAACGTTCATTAAAAATTAGGAGCGGTAAATTTGCCCCGGTGGTGGAATGGTAGACACGATGGTCTTAGAAGCCATTGTCGAAAGGCGTGAGAGTTCGAGTCTCTCCTGGGGCACCATTAATTGATAGCATTCGGCAGGTATCGTATATGGACGCATATACTACGCGACATCCACTGGCATGGTGCGAAGTCTGAAAAAACTGCTGTTAGATGCTGTGGCACGGACGCACCGGACGCCTAAATAGACACGTTGTCATAGACGGCGAGTGTTATCAATTAATGGTTAAAGAATTTAGGGCAGTTTATTGTCCTGTAGGCGGCTTGCCGTCTACGAAGAATAAGTGAGGTGACTCACCCAAAGCTAGAATGCCTACATACTAGCGCCAGCAATGGTTCGTGTAAACAAGCCTGCTCACATCCGTGAGGATGTCTTCGGTTAAAAGACTGCCGGAGATAACAGCGAAGTTGATGTATAGGAAAGAACGTGTGCTTACAAGCCCGCAAGGGGAACTTGAGTATGCGGAGAGAAACAGGTGGTGCTGTCCTCTATACAAAACCAATCAACGAACTGGTATGAGAAAGGGTAGTGTTCGTGTCCGAGGGGTCGCACCTAAGGGCTAGAGCGCAATGTCAGTGGTTGGTGGGACACGTTGCGAAACGTTGTTACATTGATCGCAAAACATCACTGAGTAGCTCGCGAGGCAAAAGGTATGTGGTGAGTTGTATTCAGTAGTCCAAAAGATTATTGAGCAACAGAGGCAGCTCATCGCGGTAGGTTGATATAGCTCATTCGGTAGAGCATCTGTATGTTAAACAGACGGCAGTTGGTTCGATTCCAACTATCTAAACAAAAATGCAAAGACTGCCTCGGTCATGTGTGAAAAGCATCTAATGCTCCAGTCGCAAGATAATGGAGCCAGACGTAACTCGCAAGGTGAAATCTGTTTATGCAGGAAGTTTCGTAGCCCGCAAGGCTTAATGGTTCGCAAGATCAACGGGATAGATAGCGTAGAATAGCATATGACGACAAGACTAATGCCTGTCTTTAAAAACGGCGATGCTGATAGTGGACTAGAATACAGCAATGGTTCTAGTGGATGTCTAGAGAAGGTTTGCTCGCAAGGCGGACTATAATGCTAGAGGCACTATTGGCTTAAGGTGTAATCTCAACCTTAGGCACTATTATAAAACACATTGTAGCGGGTCTGTAAGTATGAGTCGCATTCCAAAGAGTGTCCTTGGACTGAATATAGTGTGTTTCATAATAGCATTTGCATCGATAGCTCAGAGGTAGAGCAACGCCCTTACAAGGCGAAGGTCCTAGGTTCGATCCCTTGTCGATGCACCAAAGTAATGGAGTGTTGGCCGAGTTGGTCGAAGGCACCTTCCTGCTAAGAAGGCAAGCGGGCAAAAACCTGCTTCATTGGTTCGAATCCAATACACTCCGCCAATTTTAAAAAGGAAAAATTACAATGTTGAAACCAGGTCCAAGTTACAAAATGACTAAACAAGGAAAGAGAACATTAGCACAATATCTTGATCCACATAAACGAGGCGAAGTTAAACGCAGTATTATCCAGGCAGAACTTGCCGCGTTAATTCAACCAAAGCGTGAAAAAAGTCGTAGAGAAGGACAACCTGATAATGGCAACACGTAATGACATCACTGGTGATGCTATTCAAACAAAAGTAGCATCAAAAGAATATCTTGATAATTACGATTTAATTTTTAGGAAAAATAACGTGACGCCAAAAGTAGAAAATATGAAAAAAGGCACTTGCGGATGTGGACGCTCGCCAACCGGAGATTGTATTGGTTGGCACGGACTTTCCGAAGATGCTTATAAAAAAGCATTAGAAGAATATCGTATCAAAGAAGTTTCGGCTCTAATTGCCGAAGAAACACTTCAAGCGACCGATAAGTAATACGTTGGGGGATTAGCTCAGCTGGGAGAGCAGTAGCTTTGCAAGCTAAAGGTCATCGGTTCGATCCCGTTATCCTCCACCAATGAGATATATATTATACGCTGGTTTAGCTCAGCCGGTAGAGCAACTGCCTTGTAAGCAGTAGGTCGTCAGTTCGAATCCGACAACCAGCACCAAATATGGCCAGGTGGCAGAGCGACTTATGCGCTAGATTGCAAATCTGGATTAGGTAGGTGGAAATCCTACCCTGGCCTCCAGTTTTACCAAAAAGGCTTGACATAGGCCTTTTTTTATCGTATACTAGTTTTGTTGTGTAGAAATACACAACCGGTGAGGTGAAAGGTAGATGAGGATAGACAAGCGTTTAGGACTTTTTATCCTGAACATCCAATTATGGCAAACGTCTTGAAAACGTTTCGTGCTTGAGTGACCCGATATCCACTATACCTGTTTGTTGCTGATCGGAAATATTCAGGCCTCTGTCGCCTGTCTATTGCACGTTGTCAAAGGGTGGATTTTTGAAACCCTGTTTGTCAATTGTCCGGTCTATTACTTGACCTTTTACCAACCCGTTATTTTTAAAAAGAGAGACACAAATGAACATTACACTACGCAAAGCAAATGCAATTCAAAACAACATCAACGATGTAGTTAAAAGCATCAAGATTGAAACATCTATCAACATCAACGAATTCCAGGATGTTGAAGCAGAAATTAAAAAAGCCAACAACGAGTTGTTTTATGCAGATGCACGTCGTCAAAAACTAACTCTGGCTTTGTACAACATTCGTGGTTTGGTAGCTCAGGCTAACGCAAGTTCCGGTATCGACCTTGCTTTGACAAAGGCAGCGTTTATTGACAAGCGTATTGCTCAGTTAGAAACTCTAGCTCAACTTGATGAGCACACTTCTGTAGAAGTTTTAAAAGGTAAACTTCGCAAAATTGCAGAAGACAAAGGAGATAATCGTCGTAGCATTTACGGTTACAACGATCATGTCACTACAACCGTAGTGTCTAAAGAACAAGTGAATCAAGCTAAGAGTGAGATTCAAACTCTTAAAAAGCAAAAGCAAAAACTCAACGACGAAGTTCTTGAGTTAAACATTAAGACAGAAATTCCTTTGAGTGAGGATGTTGTTGAAACATTGCAAGCAGAAGGCATTATCTAAGATCTATCGCGGGATGGAGAAGGGGTATCTCGAGAGTCTCATAAGCTCTAGTCCTTGGTTCGATTCCAGGTCCCGCAACCAATAACGGTGTGTAGCTCAGCCTGGTAGAGCTCCTGGTTTGGGACCAGGTGGTCGCATGTTCGAATCGTGTCACACCGACCAAGCATGATCAAGTCCAGTCAATAAATAGAAGCATGAATATCGGCGGACTTGATCAATTTAAAGATAGTGCTATAAACAGCATTATTGACGAAATAAAAAAACTAAATGGAACATTGTTGGATCCAACAATAAGTCTTTGTCAATCTTGTCACTATCATGTTCCTGCATATAGATACGAATTAAACAATAAAGTTTATATTTGTAAGCATTGTATAACCCACGGATTTAGTCATAATCTAATTGAAAATGATTCTGAATTTTATCATGGGCTAGTAAAGAACATGGATACAATGTGGAACTTTGATAATTATATTCTTACCGAAGTTACAGACAGATGTAACTTAGAATGTCCCCATTGTTATCATTTACCCGATAACAAAATTAAAGATATTCCGCTGGAAGAGCTAGTTAAACGTTTTAGTGCATATCCAGAAAGCATATATCATGTTATTCTAGCAGGCGCCGAATCAAGTTTAAGAAAAGACATAAAAGATTTAGTTGTTGAAGTTAGTAGGCTAGGCAAATTACCTCAAATATTAACTAACGGTGTTAAGTTTGCCGATATTGATTTTGTAAAAAATCTTGCTTCAGCTAATGTTGATATGACGGTTACTATAGGATTAAATCATCCTAGTTACATTGGAAATTCCAAAGTTCGTGAAAAACAAATACAAGGAATTTTAAATGTTAACGAATATATCAACGGACTTTCTTATGTTGGTTATACTATGGTTGGTATGGAAGAATTAGATTTTATTCTAAACGAAATTACCAGTACTGATTGGTGTCAACATTCTAGAATTAGAGCAGGTAGTGAAATTGGCAGAAATGCTACAAACGAACAAATTTTTGTCAGCGATATTTTTAAAGCAACAAAATTGTGGGCGGAACAACACGGAAAATCTTTTGAAATTGTAGATGCTGATAACAACATATATCACGTTGTTGTAAAGATTGATAACAAATACATTAGAATTATTCAGTGGTGTGACGAAACAAACATTGATATGGAAGAATTAAGAACAGGTCCTTGGTGTGACTTTGTCTACGACGGAATAACAAATTTCTTACATCAAGTTATACGAAGAGATGTTTGGAAAAATAAAGGATTAATCTTACCGGATACTCCTCCGTTAAGATATCAAATAGGACATCACAAGGATTTAGATCCAGTTTTTATTAAACGTTAATCTTAATTCTGTAAATATATTTTTATGCGGGGTTCGTATAGTGGTAATACCTCAGCCTTCCAAGCTGATGCGGAGAGTTCGATTCTCTTACCCCGCTCCAATTTATGCAAATAGTAGACCAAAACGATCTAGTTAAAAAATTTGATTTTAGTTCTGTAATAACACAGAAGGATAATGATACAGCCGTAGGCATTATTACAGATATTATTGCTTCTGGAAATTACTTTACTAATAGTCCAAAATATCAGACTAAAGAAAATATTTTTTCTAGACCAGAGCCTATATGGTTAAAATACCGTATGAGTTTTTTGTTTAGTGTGTTTATGTATTTGGGTCGTGAAGCTCGTGTCGGTAACATGATGGCTTGGAGTTTTATGACAAATCTCGAGAGTGCCGAAGATCGAGAAAAACTTTGGCATGATCATTGGCATCCAACTAAACCAGATGCCAAAATGTTAAGTGGAATTTTTTATCTCCGTATTCCTGACGATGTTAAAGATAGAAATACCTGCGGAACAGAAATAGCGCCAAACGGAGTTAACGGAGATGGAAAATACTTTGTTACTCCTACAGATTTTAATTGGATAGTATACCCTAGTCAGGTATATCATAGACCGGGCATTGTTCAAAGTAATCAATATAGGTATATTTTAGCCGTTGACATTGAGTATTATTTGTAGTATAATAGTTCAATGCGGGAGTAGCTCAGTTGGTAGAGCACTACCTTGCCAAGGTAGATGTCGCGAGTTCGAACCTCGTCTCCCGCTCCAAAATATCTGCCCGTAGTTAAATGGAGATAACAGGAGCCTTCTAAGCTCTAGTTCGAGGTTCGATTCCTCGCGGGCGGGCCAAAAAGTAATTGACATAAAAAAGAATATATAGTATAATAGATATATGGCAAAAGATGATTTATTAGAGTTCACGGGCACGGTAGAAGAAGTTTTACCGGGTAGTATGTATAGAGTAAAATTGGACGAAATGTCTAATCCTATTGTATGCTACACAGGCGGAAAACTTAAACAGCATAAGATTAAAATTATCTTAGGCGATCGTGTACGTGTAGAAGTTAGTGCTTACGATCTTGGTAAAGGTCGTGTTGTTTATAGGTTATAGATGTATAAAGTAAATTGGAAAGACACATTGGGTAGAGGATGTGTAGAAGAAGTAAAAGATCTATCGGAAGCAATGGCTTTCGCAAAAGAATTGGGAATATTGGTTACTATAAACGGTGACAATTTTGAATTAGTTGGTGTCTTTGGTGCTGACGAAGTTAAAGATGGACTATTACCTAATGGTGATAGATATAGCTGGTACAAAAGGAGAAGACCATGAAACGTGTAATTGAAATTCGTGCCGCAGAAGGCGGTGAAGATAGTAAGTTGTTTGTCAGCGATCTAGCTCAAGCATACGCAAAACTAGGAACCAAAAAGGGTTGAACTACCCGCCTGATAGATGTACGTCTTGGCGAGTGTTCATTACTTGTTGAGGGCGCAGATCTATCCGGCTTAGACAATGAGCCCGGAGGTCATAGAATCCAGCGAGTTCCTCCCACGGAACGCAAGGGCCGAGTTCATACCAGCACCGTTACCGTCGCTGTCATAGACAGCGAGGATGCCTGGACAGCACCAACTATACTTCAAACTGATATTAAGATTGAATGGTATAGTGGTACTGGTGCTGGTGGACAATATCGGAACAAGCACCAAAATAGCTGCCGTATCACACACATTCCATCAGGAATCGTAGCCAAATCAGAATGTCGTAGTCGCCAAAATAGTTTGGACTCCGCTATGGCAGAACTGCAACAACGAGTTGACAATGAACTCAAAAGATCGTATAATAATAGCATAGCAAACAATAGAAAAGCTCAGGTTGGTTCAGGGATGCGAGGAGACAAAATTCGCACTTATAGATTCCAAGACGATTCTGTCCAAGATCATTTAACAGGCAAACGAGCAAAATGCTCACAGGTTTTGAAAGGCAATTTGGACCTATTATGGCAAAAGAAATTCCAGAACATCGAGATCAACTCGGACGAGTAATCAATATGGGAGACTGCGTCGCTTATCCTCAGAGCAATAGTCTTGTGATTGGTGTTGTTCGTAAAATCAATCCTAAGATGATTGGGGTTCGTCGAATTGGCAACAGAGGTTGGGGCAGCGAGAAAAACAAATATCCTAGTGATTGTGTTAAACTCGAAGGCCCTGAAGTTACAATGTTTATCATTAAACATTCAGGAGAACGGTAATGGAAGATAAAGTTTTCTTTGGAACCATTCTTGCTATGTTTGCTCTAATGTGTGGACATCCAATCATTGCCCTGATTATTTTTATGGTAGCAATCGTTTAAGGAGAACATTATGCCTTGTCGTGATTATGAAAGTGATAATGGTTATAGCCGTGCAGAAGAGTATAAAAAACAATGCGACAAACTTGCTCGGATTGCCTGTGCGGCTATGGAAGAACTTGTTAAACAAGGCAAAGAAGATTTTCTTGTTTTAAAGAATCCAGAAGTTGCCGAATGGTGGGTAGCTCATGTTAAGGCAGATCGAGCAGAAAAGGCTCGTGTTGCTGAATTAGAACGTCGTGAACGTATAAAGAAAGAAGCACTAGATCGCTTAACTGACGAAGAAAAAGAGTTGTTAGGTTTGAAAAAGCCTGCGGCAAAGAAGCACAAGAAGTATGGTCCAAAAAAAGAAGAATATACTATTGAAGTTCAAGAAGTAGATTTTGACGAATGGGCCAAAGAGGAATACGATGATTTGATCAGATATTCAGAAAATGATCTTAAGTATGCGTATGACTCATTAATGAAAGGAAAAGTAAAATGAATCCGTGGATCCAAAATGTATCGCTCAGCGATGTTAAGAAAGGTCATCACATCGATGCGGGTATTAACTCTATGCTGATCCAAATTGTTGATCCTGCTATGGAGTTTCCTACTCCTAGCTACCCTTTCAAAGAAGTGCATCAGTTTGAGTTCCTTGACATTGAAGAAGATGGCATGACCAACTTTGGCGACGGCAAAATGGTTGATGTTAGCGAGTTCGCTATCACACAGGCACAGGCTGATCAAATAGTAGAACTTCTACAACGTGCATTTGAAAATCGTACGAATGTTGTTGTTCATTGTGTAGCAGGTGTTTGTCGTTCGGGTGCTGTGGCAGAAGTTGGAGTGATGATGGGCTTCCGTGATACAGAAGCATTTCGTAGCCCTAACCTGCTAGTCAAGCACAAAATGATGAAGGCCCTGGGCTGGACCTATGACGAGAATGAGCCCCACACTATTAACGGTCATACAACCGAGTTTGGGATCATTCTCCCTAAGACCGTAGAATGGACTAACGACAACGAAAAAGTTTTTACACTGGCTGCAGAGCGTAAAGCTCGTAGAGAGCGTGAAGGAGATATCTAATGTATATCACAAAACAAGAAGTAGAAAAAATTTTGGTAGTGATGGAAGAATTTCCCGATGCCAAAAATTACAAACTAGAAGCAGATAATTCTAGTGGTATTGGTAGCATTTTATCGTTGACCATGGAAATGACAATCAATGATCGAAATGCTGTGGTTAAAGTTGAAATTGCTGGTGTGGAGAATTGGTGATGATAGGTGACGGCAAACTTGTTCCGCAACATACTCTAGAAGCATTAGATCGATACTGGAAATACGGTTATGCTCCAGGAAGTTTTTTAACCACTTTACTTACCGGTAATGTATTTGATGCTATTGGTCGTGCAGATCACTGGAACAAAGAAGCATTAGGACATATTGTACACTATATCATACATTATGCTCCCCGTGGAAGCTACGGTAGTCCGGAACTTGTTCAAGATTGGATTAACCGCGGCGAAATGTTTCAGTGGCACGAAAAGCAACGAGTGGTTGACATTTTGAGCAAAGAGTAGTATAATATGACTTTAAAGAAAGGAGGGCAAAGTGAAACTGATAAAATTAGACCGCAGACACAATCTGTATCACAAAGGCTATCGCTATGCCTTTCTGGTGGAAAGATTCAATTCTGATTCAAACAAGATAGAAAAGGCTGTAAAAGAATTAGAAGGTTGGCGCTGGGATATGACATTCTGGGGCAAGCCTAAGATGAACGAACGGGGCTATACTAGCAGACCCTACTACGTAGGAATGAAAAACGAATCAACTGCCACAATGGCATTGTTAAAACTTTAAGAAAGGAGGGCACTATGCCTAGCGTATTTTTAGTTAGCGACACGCACTTTGGTCACGCAGGTGTGTGCCGTTTCACTCGAGAAGATGGTTTTACAAAGTTAAGGCCGTGGACTGATCCAGAAGAAATGGACGAAGCTATGGTTAAGGCCTGGAACGAACGAGTTAAGCCCACTGACAAGGTTTACCACTTAGGTGACGTTGTTATTAACCGTAAGGCATTAGGTATCTTACATCGTTTGAACGGAGACAAGGTCTTAATACGTGGAAACCACGATATCTTCAAGGATGAAGACTACAGACAACATTTCCGAGAGTTACGTGCATATCACGTTATGAACGGAATGATCTTAAGTCATATTCCTGTACACGAAGCAAGTTTAGGTCGTTTTGGAGTTAACATCCACGGACATTTACATGCAAGTCGTGTAAAGAAGGCACGTGGCATTGATGCTAAAACAGGTGCTACATTATACAGCGATGAGATTGATCCTAGATATCATTGCGTATGCGTAGAACAAACTCCGGACTTTGCGCCCATCTTGTTTGAAGATGTTATTAAGAACATTGAAGCAGAGGGCGGAGAAGTAGGTTTTAGGAACGGCAACGGTCCTACAATGTGACATAAACTACGCACTTAATAGGACTCTTCGGAGTCCTATTTTTTTGGCTGGCATAAATATATTAGCTACTAAAATCCAGGAGTTTTTATAATGCCTTTACAGATTAGAAGAGGGAATACCGCACAACGCCAAGCAATTGTTCCCCAGGCTGGAGAGCTAGTTTACGATACCGATTTAGGTACAATTTATGTCGGAGACGGCGAAACAGCTGGTGGTATTGCATCAGTTAATATCACACCTCGCGACGTAAGAGACCAAGCCGCAGGAATTTTTACAAGTGGGTCACACACAGGGATTTCGTTTACCTATAACGGAACCGCAGGGACTATTGATGCAGTCGTTGACCCAGATTTATCTAATTACCAGGGTGTAATTAGAGCATCAGCATTCAATGGAAGTTTAGTAGCCGATGACAGCTCTTTACTAGTTGATGCACTACATGGATATATTAATTTAAACGGAACCGTTAAAGGTAATATTGTTCCAGATGCTGATTCAGCATATGACATCGGTACATCTGGTTTACGATTTAAAGATCTTTATCTTTCTGGTTCTAGCCTACATTTAGGAACAGCAACAATTACATCTGTTGGAAGTGCTGTTAATCTTCCAGCCGGTTCAACCGTAGGCGGAGTTGCTATTGGATCGGGCGGAACCGGCGATGGCGTTATTGCTGGAATGAATTACAATATTAATATTGTAGGCGATGATAGCACATTAATTGTTAATGCAACTACTAAATCTATAACAGCAGCAGGCGGATTTACAGGTAATTTACTTGGTAATACAACCGGCGATCATAACGGATACGTATACGGAGATGTAGCTGGTAATGTAACTGGTAATTTAACCGGTGATGTACTAGGCAATGTAACAGGAAATGTTAAAGGTAACGTATTAGCTACTGATTCAACTACTGCATATAATGCCACTACAAAAGTATTCACAGGAAATTTAACTGGTGACGTAACTGGCAACATAACTGGTGATGTTACAACTACTACCCTTAGTGTTAACGGACCGTTCTTAACCATTGAAAATTCTGTTAATACTGATATCTCAACGATTGTAAGAAACATTCCAGAACCAGGAAATCATACAGACGTTAATGCTATTACAGACGGTGTATATTCTACTGGTACATCATATTATATTTCTAGAGGAACACTAGGAACTCCAACAGCAGTTCAAACTGCTGACAGACTTGTAGCAGACATTTTCTTTGCGCATGACGGATCTAATTATGTTCCTGCATGTATTATGGGCATGGGCGTTGATCCATTTGCTTCTGTTACAACCGGAGCTGTTCCTGGTGGTATTAGTTTTACCTCAATTAGTGATGGTAATATTACACACCTAACAAAAACATTCTTAATGGATTCTAGAGGATACGTTGGAATTAACAACGGATTTAACCAGCCTGGAGCAACTTTAGATGTTAACGGTTTTGCTAAATTAGCTGTGTTAACTTCTGCACCAGCAACACCAGCAGAAGGTATGATTGCTATCGCAGACGGAACAAGCTGGAACCCAATGGGTACTGGTAAGAAAGTTGTTGTAGCTTATCTAGCTGGCGGCTGGCGACAAATGGCCACTGCACCTTAATTGATTTGCATATGTTAAAAAAGGAGCCCTAGGCTCCTTTTTTTTATTCTAAATAACTAAATTCTAAAACAAATACTATTCTTGGATCTTCGCTGTTATGTTCTGACACGGTGTGCCAAGCTCTAGTTTCGTGAAAAAGTAAATCACCTTCTTTGACATTTTGCCAAGAAATATTTTCTGGTTTTATTTCATGATTTCTTGCATGAGCCCATCCGTCTTTAACTAATCCAAAATCTGCACTACCTTTGGGAGCCAACGGATAGAATACTGCCATAGCATGACTATCGGGATCATGATCATGCACATTCCCCGAGCATCCTTTAAAAATTTTATTTGTCCAAGCCCTGTAATATGTAACACCTTTGGCATTAGGATGTCCAAAATAATCAGCAACTTGAAGAGCCTGATTTTCAAACCATTGTTTAAATGGTTCAATACCAGATACATCTTTAAATAAAAAATAATCCTTAAGTCTAAACGTACTAATACCTACACCGTTTTGATCTTCTAAACACGGACATAAATTTGGATCTGAAAATAATCTATCAAGGCCTTCTGTTATTTCTGGACCTTTATAAATGGTTGTATCGTCACAATGTGTCCTTGCTATTTTATAATCAAATACTTGATATTTTTCCATTATTGCCACCTAGGATATTTGTTTAATTCTTCATAAAATTTATCCGGAAACAATTGCCATACGGTTTGTTCTGTTCCTCGATAAACAACATCTTTAATTTTTTTCATCACACCTTGTCTTTCAAGAGCAGGTCCAAAAATATTATGCACTCTTCGCTGAGTGCCTACAGGACTTTGATTTGACGTTATGTACAAGTTTGCCCACGGAGGTGTCCATTCAATACAGGCTGGGATTAAAAATTGTGCTGTTGGGTTTTGATGCTTTGTAATTACGCTTATAGTTCTTAATGCAGATCCATAAGGTCCTTCTAATTGATCTGTAAATACACAGGTTCGAGCAGCTATTCTATAACTATCCGGACCCATTACATCATCAAAACTATGTGCCGCAACGCTACCAACAGGTTGATTATTAAAATATAAGATCCACACTTGTTTTTCTTTTTCATTATTAAAACAATCTACCAACGCCTGCTGACTAGAATTATTTTTAAATCCTCGAGATTCTGCTTGTTGATAAAATTCAGTTAAATCTAAATCTTTTGACCACGGAACTATTTTATACATTTTGCTTTCTCAATAAAATCTGCTGGATAGTTAGTTCGAAAACTTTCCCAACATAGTTCTGTCATTAGATCAAAACTTTGAGGAGTGTTCCAATCAATACCTAAACTTTTTATATGTTTGCGCATTTCATCTTGGCGTGTAGAATAGATATGACTTTCAACATCAGCAATACTAAAATTTGGTTCAGACTCTTTATAGGCAAAAAAATAATTGATACTTTTTAATTTGCCGTCGACAACAAAATAACTGCTAGGGTGCATACTATATTTGTAGATTCCTAGTTTCCTATGTGCTTTAATTATGTTGAGCATTTGTTCTTGCCAATCGGGCAACACTTTATCGTAGTTTTTTTGATCGCATTCGGCCTGCTCCCAAAAGTCAGGTCCGTCTATTTTTAAATATAATTTTCGACGTTCTAAATCTATATTAACAATTGTAGGTACTAGGTCTGGAAATGCATTACGCATCTGAGTAATGAAGTTTATTTCACGCAACCATTTTTCTTCCATCTTGCTAGAATCAACTACCTGATTCTGACCTTTGTGATATTCTGTGTCGTTGTAATACCACTGAACAAAAGTTTTTTTGTCCTTAGATATAAGACTAGTATATATGAGATTATTTCTACAAAGTCCGTGACCAGGAATATTGTTATAATAGTATTCGTAATCCATCAGTCAAAAAATTCAGTTACTTGTAATACGAACCTTGGAGTATAACCAATATTTGCAGAACCGTGATATGAATCTTGTTTAACATAAGCAAATACATCACCTGCTTTGTAATCTGTAATCATTTCGTTATTGATAATAAACACATGCCCGGGCTCGTAATCAGTCCACGGCATCCAGTATCTAATAACTTGTTTTTCAACATCTGGATCTTCATGCATATTCATATATTGAGATGGTAGCATTTTAACCATCCACCAATAATAATCACTGCTGGTAATCCACGGTGGCACAATATCAAAAGGAACATCGGTGTGTTTGAAATACCAAAAATGAACAGCATTCATATCATATCCGCACTCAGCAGCACGTTGATAAACACGAGTATGATATTCATCAACTGGACACGAAGGAGGTCTTGCCTGCCCTTGATTATTTTTAAAATATTCTAACCATTCCGGTTGAATCCAATCTTTAAAATTTCCAACAAATCTTAAATTCATATAATGTCCCTTGCTTCAGATATTTAGTTGGTGGTTAATCGGTGCAATAAATATTTTCATGATAAAAGGAATCAATAATCAGCCCTACTACGATCTAGAACAATATCTTGATATGGATACGTTCGATCGACTCCAACCAGAAATTTATCGAGGGTTTGCCGAAGCAAGAGAGTTTGCTAAAGAAGGCACATGGATGGCTCCGGGCTTTACGTTTGAGGATATGAGTTATCCTATACATTGGAAACCAGTGTATCAGGCCATACAAGAGTTCCTAGCATTGCCGGATGATGATCCTATTAAACAAGGCGGAATTGATTTATATCGAGACTTTGAAAATTTTGAAGTGCGAAATAAATTTACACGCTATGTTAAAATGGCAATGGGTGCTTATGATCCCTACATTTATTATTTCCTTTGGGCGCAAGGTGATTGGAATGATCGTACTGCTCCTAGAGCAATGACTCCAGAATCAAAGTATTTTCCTAATGTTGTTAAGTGGGTGGAAAAAACAATAGAAGATGGTATCTTTGAATACATTGGTAGAGTAATCTTTTTCCATTGCGAAGCCGATGGTATTCCATTTGAACATCGAGACTTAGATGCTCGAAATGGTATGAATGTTATCAAGCCCCACCGCAATGAATTTATACACATTCGTCCTAACACAAAGAAAGCGTTTTACTTGTGGGATCCAGAGAAGAAAAATAAAGTGTATCTAAACACTAGAGCAGCATGGTGGAATGACGTTGACTGGCATGGTGGTGAACGTATTATGGAACAGAGTTACGGACTTCGTATAGATGGAAAGTTTACTGAAGAATTTCGTAGGAAATTAGGTATTGATCACATCGACACGTATTAATCGTGTGGGTTCATCTTTCTAGCGTAGTCCATTATTTCCGGTGTTTTCTTTAAGATAAATTCAACACTAAAAATCTTTGGAATAGCAATCCAAGTATCAACAATCTGTAAAATTTCTTTAAATGATGCTTTGTATTTTTCATCTACAAATATAGGCCATGAAGAATTTTCACAAAATGCTAATTTAAGATAAAAAATATTTGCAAACTTTGGATTGTCTTCAAGTGCTATTTCTTTACAACGTTCTTGAAGATTATATTTGTTTGATCCGTAGTCTTTCCATATCTTTGCCCAGTCAGCAGCAACTGATCCTATAACAATAATATTTTTAACTTTATCATGTAATGCATCGAGCAACTCGAGTTGTGCTGTTCCGTCGTAGGCACAATTTACAAATATGTCACACCCAACAGAATCATCAATAACACGTTTTTGATCCGTGACAATATTATACCCGTTTGACCGTGACATACCTATAACTTCCCATCCTTTAGATAAGAAGTGATCATAGATAATTTTTCCAATGCCGCTAGTATGTCCTGTTACAACACATTTCATCTTGCAGGTCCAAAAAAGTGAAACATATATTTCTCAGTCATTCCGCAGTTCAATCCGCCGTGCCACATTGTTCTGCTCGGCCATTGATACACCGATCCTTGTTCTTGATTACAATACGCACCCTCTTCGGTCATAAAAACATGACCTGGTTGAGATTTCATAATAAAACAACAATATCTTACCATATTAGGAATTGCATTAAATTCATTTTCGTGGCTACTTGTATCCCAATGCCAGTGTGCCATATTTCCCGGAGTTATTCTTGCTATCCATGCTGCTGTTGCGTCAGCATTAACAAAATCACAAAATTTAGAAACAACATCTGCATTAAATTGTTGTCCTGGAAAAAACATATCCCATCTATTTGTACCGCCTTCTTCTACGGTCTTAACTCCAGCCTTAGTCCATTTATTCATTAAATCTTCCATACCAACAATTTCGCTAGGATCCGAGACTGAATTATTTGGTCCCGTGTGTGCAGGATCAGATTTTTTAAGATCAGCTATTACACTTTCCCAATCAATTAAATTTCCAGTATTGCCAAAATATTTCATCTTCGAACTCCAAAGAAATTAAAAAGGTATTTAGGAGTCATTCCACAATTTATACCACCGTGCCAACTTGTACGATCTGGCCATTGCCATACACTACCTTGTTCTTGAAAATATAAACACTCGTTTTCTACCATGATAACATGTCCTACTTGAGGCTTGCTTATATTACAACTCATCCTTACCATATTTTTTATTGTAGAATATTCTTTTTCGTTGTCATTGGCATCCCAGTGCCAAGGAGTTAAGCATCCAGGCTGAACTCTACTAATCCAGCAACTTATAGGATCAACATTAACATAGTCAGCAAATGTATCAACAATTGTTTGATCGAAATTTGCATGAGGGAAAAACATGTCCCATCCTGCATTTCCGCCATCTTTAATTAATAAGAATCCTGCTTGATCCCACTTTTTAGCAACATCACTGATTCCAACAATATCATCATTTCCGGAATGCCTAGGTCCAACGTACCCGGGAGTTTGATTTGACAAAGAATCAACAACTGATTGCCAATCAATAATTGTGCCTGTATTTCCTATATATTTCATTTATAACCTAAAAAATGATATAGGTAGTGATCTTCATATCCACAATTACTAGATCCGTGCCAAGACATAACTTCCGGCCATTCTACTATAGTTCCTTGAGGAACCATATAAAAAGATTCTTTGTCAACTAATAAAATTTGTCCATGTGCCGGTTTTCCAATATGGCATGTAAACCTACTTAAAGTACCTAATTTTAAATATTCTTCCATGCTGTCATCTATGTCTTGATGCCACGGTGCATTCTTACCAGGACGAATTTTACTAATCCACGATCTAACTTCAGTGAATCCTACTTGTTTGGCAAATTCATCACTTATGCTTTGATCAAAATGTTTTCCAGGATAATAGTTTATCCATTCAACTTTCTGAGGGGTATAACCTGCGTTGGTCCACATGGTAATTATTTCATTAAATCGACCATCTTTATTTTGGTAAAAAGTTCCACCCATAGAACGGACTTCGCCATCTTGGTCTTTTATAATATCTAATACTTGATTCCAATCTATCATTAGTGTTCCTTTTTATTGCCCTGGATTATTTTCTTTGTTTCAAATGTTCTATTCTTAATATATGTACCATCAACAACTCTTACGGTATCCATGTTTCGAATCATATTAATATACTGATCCGTCCATTTTATATTTGTATTAGGTGTTGTTTTTAATAATATTTTTCCTTTAACAGGAGGATCTTCTTTTGCTTTTCTTTCTTCGTATAAATCCCAACGATATTTTGTTTCCCATTCTATAGTATCATTAGGATTCTCTCTAAAGGTGCTGTTCTCAACATAAGTTAAAAGATCGTCTAATGTTTCATCCATATAGTCTAACAACTGCTCTCTAAGGCTTTTAAATATTTCTTCTCGGGCCGATACCCAGCAATATATTAAACCTTCATTTATAGAAAAATCTCCTCTTACAGGGCCAACGTTAAATTCTCTCCAGGGTAAGTTTTCTCTTGTTCCGTTAATAATACTTTCTAAATATTCGTTTACTGGATCTTTAAATTGTTTACAATTCCACATGGCTGTATGAATTATCTTATAAGAGTATCTTGGTAGAAGTCCTTTATGATAATTTAAATAATCAACCAATGGTTTAACAAGAAGATTGTTAATCAATGGAATTTTCATATCATTCATCAAGAACATTTCTTTCCATTCTTCTTCTGTATAAGAATAACATGAAACCGGAATATACATAGCATATTGTTTCTTAGGAAATTTTTGTTTAAAATTTACTATGTATTTTGAATCACTATATTGTTTAAGTAGATCCATAGTTTCCATATTGATTCCTGCAAGTTTCATTTTAAACTTTTCAAGATATGCTGGATCTGCAATAGGAGCGTCTGGAAGAACGTATAAAGGAACATGATGCGATACGGTTTTAATTTTATTAAACACCGCATCTTCAATTTCCATTTCTTCGTAAAAGACAGGAATAGTACTTCCTGGTAATCCGATGATTAATTCAATTAATGTTTCAGCATCGTATTTTTCAATAAAATATTTTGCTAGATTTACATTATCCTCAGCAGGAATATCAAATCGTTCAACATTTTTTAATACCTGTGGATCGATACTTTGTAAACTTACTTGATAAAATTGTAAAACTCCAGATTCAAATAATGGTTCAAGAACTGCTTTTTTCTTTTCAACACTGGACTTAGCCAAGCCCATAATGCCAACAAATTTAACATGATCTTTCATGGCCGCTATCATGTGTGCTATGTCAACATCTTGTTTTAATATTCCGTAGTTAGCATCTGTTATGAATACTGATCCTACATTTAAATCTTTAAAATAAGAAAAATCATTTCTAATATTTTCTAAATCTTTAACAATTACTTTCGTAGAAGTTCCGCCACCCCATTCACAATAAGAACAGCTATAAGGACATCCTCTATTTGTTTCATATAATGTAACTAGAACTCGGTCATTATTCTTTGCATATTCTGACCAGGCATAACAAATATCTAAATTTTTTTCAATTAATCCCCATGGGTAACTAAATTCTTTTTTATTTCCTAGCGGGCCTTTTCCTCTTCTGTGATAGCTGTTTCGAACGTTATTCCAATCTAGCGTTCCTTCGATAACGCTGTCTAACATATCTGTGATAAAAAATTCACCGTATTCAACCGCTTGACAGGTTGCATCAAAATAAGGATGGTCTTTAAACCAAAATATAGGATCAGTGTAAGTGGTTCCTTGATTAGGGCCGCCTAACACTATTAATGCATTTGGATGTGCTTCTCTAACCGCTAGTGCAATTATTTTAATAATGTCCCAACTCCACATATAACTGCTAAACATATACACGTCGGCGTTGGCATTAATTGCTTCTTCAACTACGTCATCTAAGGTTTGACCGGTGTAATCCATAACCGGAGGAATCCATTCCCACTTGTCAGAATGTTTTCCATGGTCCTCATAGTATCTTTTAAATTCTAACCAAACAAGAGGTAAGAAAAGGTAAATGTGTTGTTGCACATCCCATCTAAAAAACCATATTTTTTTCTTAGGCTCTGTCATAAATTTTATTATAAATTTTTTCTAAGCTAGATGGCCACTTACTATAAGTTAGTAGGCCTGATTTAAAAATTGTCTCGATATTTAACATATTATTTTCTTGTGCTTTTGTAAACCTATCAGTATCTAATCCAATTAAACTTAATAGTTGATTGTAACTAAGGTACGGATAAGATTTTTCAATCGTAGCATAAAAATCTATAGTTCTCATATTTCCATCGTTATCATAATAATGACTATGCGGGTATAATGATGCTTTTAAATATCCTAAATTAATTTGGTCAAGAATAATATTCTCAAGATCATCAAACCAATTTAAATTAAGATCATTGTCTTTATAAACAGAATCATTGCAGGTTTTACCGTACCATTTTATAAAAATTTTTCTATCTACTATATCTATAACTTCAGGTGCATATGGCCTGTTTTTAAAAATTTCTAAATATTTTATTTCTCGTTCAAATGCAAATTCAACATGTTCTGCTGTATAAGAAAGCCTTTGTTGATTACTTTGATATTCGCAAGGAAAACAAAAATTCATGCAGAAAATGTCACCTTGAGGACTTACTCTAGGTTCATAACACATTTGGGTAGTTGTAGGACGAAGTTCTGTTTCGTGTGTCTTATAATAAAGATTCCAATCTTTAATGTTCATCTTTGTTCTCGCATAGGATATTTATAGGCTAACTATTAGCATAGAACAAGTCATGAAAGATAAGATCCAAACATATATTAAAATAGTAGAGGAAAAAACAGGTTCCCCTACTTTCTGCGCATTACCCTGGATACACGTGGCCACACGTCCAAACGGTGATGCTAGACTTTGCTGTGTGACCAATGCGTCTGGAGCAAAGACTGGAGACCATGAAGTTGGTCTCGTTAAAAAGGAAAATGGGCGTCCTGCCAATTTTGGTAAAGACACTTTGCTGTCCGCATTCAATAATGAATACATGAAAAGTGTTCGAAAAACAATGCTAGAAGGAGGTATTCCTGCTAGCTGTACTAAATGCTTTGAAGAAGAATCAAATGGAGTAGTTAGCAAACGTCTTTGGGAATTGTATGAATGGAACAGAGACGGATTAGATTTTCAACAACTAATAAAAGATACTGCCGAAGACGGATCAGTGCCTCCTATTATTAGATATATGGACCTAAGATTAGGTCATACCTGTAACTTAAAATGTGTTATGTGCAGTCCTCACGATAGCAGTCGTTGGTTACAAGACTACGACAAAGTTATGGATGGATTAAAAAGTAAGGTTGTTAAGTTTCAATTAAATTTTGAAAAGACTGAATTTAATAATACCTGGTACGAAAAACCAGAGTTCTGGGAAGAAGTATTTGAACAGATTCCTAACATAACGCAACTATACTTTGCAGGTGGTGAACCTTTAATGATTAAAGAACATCGCCGATTCCTAGATGAAATTATACGTCGCGGATATGCTAAGAATATCAGTTTACGTTACAACAGCAACGGCATATTTGTCAACGAAGATATTATTAATGTATGGAGTCAATTCAAACAGGTTCGATATGCTTTTAGCATAGATGCTCAGGGAGATAGGAATCACTATATTAGATTTCCAGCAGACTGGTCTGATATAGAGCGTAGTCTTAGACTAATGGATGAAGCGCCAGACCATATACATTGCGCTATTGCCTGTGCTGTTCAAGCATTAAACATCAAGCATATTGTTGACTTTGCCAAATGGAAACTAAGTCAGGGTTTTAAAAAGATCAACAAGTTTACCTTAGATGAATATCAAACAGGCGGAGGAATCATTAACCTACATCTGTTGTATATTCCTACTTTCTTAAGTGCTAGGATTTTGCCCAAGGCAGATAAAGAAGAAATTAGAAAACAATTTGAAGATTTTAAACAATGGTTATGGGACAACTATACCCAGGATGATGGCTTTTGGAATACTAATCCCTACGGATGGAGAAGG
>Ga0255183_1000196_pt1 | contig 26906 bp, 19 predicted proteins | sample Atl_UVDOM_RepB_8_FD_183638 | JGI IMG/M metagenome (GOLD analysis project Ga0255183, IMG submission 183638) | Freshwater microbial communities from Altamaha River, Georgia, United States - Atl_UVDOM_RepB_8d | ecosystem: Environmental > Aquatic > Freshwater > River | place: USA: Georgia...
GTTTTTAAGCTTAAGAGCTAATGCTTTAAGATGATGTTCTTTGTACGTTTGAAATTCTCTTGAACTTTCCACCGCCCTTCGTTTTTTTTCTTTCCTGAATCGATCAGTCATTGAAAACTCAGCGTGAGCAAGAAGTTCTTTTTCGTTTTCTATTGAAGATAGATAAGTATCAAAGCGTGGAAGAATTTCTCTTTGAGCGTAAAACTCTTCCACTTTTTTTAATTCATCAAGAAATTGATCTTTTTGATTTTCTGACATCGGACCGAATTTATAATCCCAAGTTTTTACAAAACTTTCTGATTTATAGTGAGAGAGCTTGTGGCCACATGAGATTAGTAAAAAAAGCAAAAGCCATTTCATCGAAACCTACTTTTTTAAAATTTGAGAAAGAAATTTCCCTGTATGAGAAATTTTATTTTTTGCTACAAGTTCAGGAGTTCCTTCAACAACAATTTCCCCCCCATTTATACCACCCTCTGGACCCATATCGATCACCCAGTCAGCAGTTTTAATCACATCAAGATTATGTTCGATAACAAGAAGACTGTGACCCTGGTCTACCAGTTGATTTAGGGCTTTTAAGAGGACATTGATATCTTCAAAATGTAATCCGGTTGTTGGCTCATCAAGCACATAAAGGCACTTACCTTTGGTGGACTTTGAGAGTTCTTTTGAGAGTTTTAATCTTTGAGCTTCTCCACCAGACAGAGTCGTTGCTGGTTGTCCAAGTTTAATATAACCAAGACCAACCGAGTGAAGCACCTTAAGTGTACGGTGAACTTTGGGGTGGTTTTCAAAAAATGGTATGGCTTCGTCGATACTCATGTTGAGAACATCTGAAATATTTTTACTCCGATAAAGAATGGATAAAGTGTCTGGGTTATACCGACTCCCCCTACACTCCGAGCATGTGACATAGACATCAGGCAGGAAATGCATTTCAATTTTTATGACTCCATCACCTTCACATGTTTCACAGCGGCCACCTTTAACATTGAAAGAGAATCTTCCAGGTTTATAGCCACGAACTTTTGACTCGTTTGTTTGAGAAAAAATATTTCTTATGTCGTCGAATAATCCTGTATAGGTTGCTGGATTTGAATGAGGTGTACGCCCAATAGGAGACTGATCCAGCTCAATGAGGGATTGGATTTGTTCAACACCCGTGATGGAATGATAATTATTTTTTTCTGTTTTTCTATAACCCTGAAGTCTTGCTTTAATTGCAGGAACTAAAACTTGATGAATTAAAGTAGATTTTCCCGATCCCGAAACACCTGTGAGGCAAACCATCCCCCCCAAGGGAAGAGAAAGATTAACATCCTTTAGGTTATGCTCTTTTGCTTTTTTAAGTACGATAAAATCATTTAAGGTTCGTCTCGACCTTGGAACTTCAATCTTGAGTTCCCCTGAAAGATATTTTCCGGTCATCGATTTTTTATTATTTTTTACCTGCTCGGGAGTTCCCTGGGCAACCACTGATCCTCCGAAGACACCTGCGCCTGGACCCATGTCAACCAAGTAATCAGCGGAGAGCATGGTATCTTCATCATGCTCGACAACCAAAACAGTATTCCCTAGTTCTTTTAATTTTTTGAGAGTTGAGATGAGCTTTAAATTATCTCTTTGATGAAGACCAATGCTTGGTTCATCTAAGACATAGAGTACACCAGAGAGAGCGGAACCAATTTGAGTTGCGAGTCGAATTCTTTGAGACTCGCCACCAGAAAGTGTCATGGCATCGCGATTCAGTGAAAGGTAATTCAAACCTACGTTTAGGAGAAATTTCAAGCGATCATTAATTTCTTTTAAAAGTTTTTGTGAGATGACGGCATCATTTCCTTCGAACTTAAGAGTCTGAAAAAAATCATAAGCTTCGTTGATGGATAAGTTACATACATCCATAATGGATTTTTCATTAATGAGCACGTTGAGAGAAAATGGATTAAGTTTCTTTCCCTTACAGTCGGGACACTTTTTAATCGACATGTGCTCTTCAATCTCAAGTTTCGTTCTTTCAGAATCAGATTCATGGTACTTTTTTTCAAGCCAAGAAATAATCCCTGGAAATTCCTTTTTAAAATTCCACGAGCTATTTTCTGATTCAAACTTATATGAATAAACCTTGTCTGTACCTGAAATCAAAACACTCTTAAACTTCTCTGGAAGTTTAGCGTACGGCTTATCGAGATCAACTTTTTCTGCCATAGCAACGCATCTGACCATCTGAAAGAGAAAAGCGTTCTTTTTCAGGATCGGAATCGCACCTTCTTCAAGACTCAAAGATTCATCGAGAATCAAATGGGAAAGATCAAAGGTTTTTGAAACCCCAAGACCATTACACGTTTGACATGCTCCGAGCGGAGAATTGAAGGAGAACATTCTTGGCTCAAGATCTGGATAACTTTTCCCGGATTTGAATGAGTAATTTTTTTCTGAAAAAAAATGCTCTTTCTCGTCCTCAAGAACAATTAAATAACCATCAGAAAACTTCAAAGCTTGCTCAATAGATTCTGAGACTCTCGCTCTCACTCCGTCCTTCAAAACAATCCGGTCGATTACAAGGTCGATATCATTAAATTTATTTTTAGGAACAGAAACACCATCATCTAAACTTAAGAGCTCTTTGTTGAGTCGTATTTTAGAAAATCCTAAGCTTTGAAATTTTGCCAGCTCTTCTTTGAATTCACCCTTTTTTGCTCTCACAATCGGAGAAAGGAGATGGAGTTTAGAACCTTGTTTTAACTTTAAAACTTTTTGAGTGATTTGCTCTGGAGATTGCTTGCTTACTCTCTCACCCGATTCTGGACAGTGGGCAGTACCAAGTCTAGCGTAGAGAAGTCTTAAATAGTCATAGACCTCAGTGATGGTTCCAACTGTAGAGCGTGGGTTTTTTGTCGTTGATTTCTGATCGATCGCAATCGCAGGAGATAGCCCAGTGATACTCTCGACTTCTGGAGGCTCTACTTGTCCGATAAATTGTCTTGCGTAGCTTGAAAGAGATTCGATGTACCTTCTTTGTCCTTCGGCATAAATAGTGTCAAATGCGAGCGAAGATTTTCCAGAACCAGATGGTCCCGTTATAACAACCAAAGAATGTCTAGGTAACGAGATATCGAGGTTCTTGAGATTGTGAACCCGTGCTTTGGAAACTTGAATTTTATCCATTTTCTTTATCCTGTAACAAAGGTCAGAGCTTCTCTAAGAGAATAGAGGCAACCTCTGTAATCTGCAAGATTTTTACCATAAAGTTGGAAGGCCGTTCCGTGATCAGGACTGAGGCGTGGGAATGGAAGTCCTAAAGTCATATTGACTCCAATCAGTCCGTTAGTTGCTTTGAAAGGAGCAAGGCCCTGATCATGGTAAAGATAAATAAGAAGATCTTTTGATGATTTAGCTTGAAACGTAAGGGTGTCACCTGAATAGGGTCCAGCTATCTTAAACTCTTTAAGTTTTGGAGATGAAAGAGCTTGATGGATGTAGAGATCCTCTTCACCCAAGAGCCCACCCTCTCCAGCGTGTGGATTAAGACCAGAAATAAAAATATCGTCGATGGGTCGCTTCCACTTTTGAAGAGAAGCAAAACTGCAAACAAGTCGGTCGACGATAAAGTCTTTAGACACTAGAGCAAGTAAGTTTTCTAAGGACAAGTGATCAGTAAGCAAAAGAATTTGTGATTGTTGATTATAAAAATACATACCGAGATCTGGATTTTTAAAGTGATCTCTTAGAAGCTCTGTATGGCCAAGATATCCCTTAAGCTGATCCTTAGATGTTGGAAGAGTGAAAAGGACAGCGTTTTTTTTCTCAATGTCTTCTAGGGCAGAATGCAGTGAAGTGAGACTTTGTGTGCCGAGTTTATTCTTTATCCAGTTAACGTTTAATGAAAGATGATTGATCCTTAGTTTGTTTGAAGAAATTTCAAAATCAAGCCTTAGATTTTGTAAATTTTCCTCGACAGATTTTTTGTCTGCATGAAGCACGAGGCATGAAATCTGTTTAGGAGATAAAAAATACAGAGACTTAAAAAAAACCTCTAATCCAATTCCTTTTTCATGACCTTGTGTAACGTGGACGGACTTCATCTTAAAGATTAATTTTAATGTAGTAATTTTGATATTCTCTCTGAAACCAATTGAGAGAAACTTGATAACTTCTAGAATTATAGATTTCCGCTTCAATCTTTTCTTTTTCTTTTAAGTAAGAAGCTGATTCTACCAAATCTTTTTTCTTCACAAAGAAGAGATGCAAGAAACCATTATAGGTTACAGCCTTGGAAAATCCGCCTTCAATTGATTCATTGAGGGCAGTTCTAAACTCAACACTTAAACCATCCTCACTAATCTTTTCTAGTTCAGAAGTCTCCATTCCATCGAATCCATCTGGCAATTGGCCAGTAAGTTGATAGTTTTTGACGATATCGACGAATTTAGCCTCTGTGAGATCAGCTCGTTGTGGGACATAAAAATCAATAAGATCATATTTAAAGGCAAGGGCTCGATCAGAAGAATGTTTTTTATAAAATTCGTTTTTAATCTCTTGATCAGTTACTGATACAAGAGGAGTGATGATTCTTTGAGCAAAAATACTATACTCCATGGCTTCACGGATAATTTCAAAATACTCTTCAAAGCTTAAACCCTTAGACTTCAGGAAAACCAAAAGATCAGATCTTTTAAGTCCCAGTCTGTCTTCGGTCATTTTGATCCGAGACTCCACAGCGTCATCAGAAATGACATAGCCTTGGGAATTAATACGATCACGAATAATAAAAGATTGTATGTTGAGGTCTAGGAGTTCTTTCTGCGAAAAATTTGATTTGTTATAAACTTGAGGAGAAATTTCTTTTCTGGCAGCAACAGTCATAGACATTCGATCGAGTTCAGAGAGCGAAATGACACGTGTGTTTACGACCGCAACGATTTTATCGAGAAGTTTTTCTGAGTCCTGAGAAAAAACCTGGCCACTAAAGGCCAGGCATAAAAGAAGTATAGATTTTTTCAAATAAAATTAAAGGTTAGTTTTAATGCTTGCACCTTTAGCAAGGTTCTTAAAGTAATTATCAATGATGGCATCTCTTTTAGCATCATAGATAATTTTCTTATAAACATTTTTATCGATTTGATCAAATGATTTAACCCCAAGAACTTTAATGATATGAATTCCCATTTGAGATCTTACTGGTTGAGAGATAAATCCTACTTTTTGACCTTTAATAGCTTCGTAGTACTCAGGAGCAAGTCTTGTTGGTGGTTGAAAACCAAGATCTCCCCCTACAGAGGCAACAGTAGTTTGCGAAAGTTTATTGGCAAACTTTGCAAAATTTTCTGGCTCTTTTTGGAGCGCAGTATAAACCTCAAGTGACTGCTCAAGAGCTTTTTTAACTTCTTCAGGAGTCGGTTCAACTCTTAGGCGATGTAAAATATGAGCTGTTCTATATTCTTTATTTGTCTCATAGTACTTTCTCACTTCATCATCAGAGACAGTAATTTTAGCAAGCTCACCTTCGAGGTCCTTAGAGATTTGAGCGTGGTAAATGATGTCATCTTGCTTTGCCATCACTGATGGATCTTTATCTGTCCCCATCTTTTTTCCGCGCTGGATCCCTAGCTCACGATTGATCAAATCTTGAAGCGAAGATTCTTTTGTGACTTTTCTCACACCAACAAACTTTAAATTCTGTACGTGATACTCTTCGAATTGTTTTTTTGTGATATTTTTTCCGTTAACTGTTGCAACGATATCTTCACCAAAAGCGTGAAGACTAAGTGAGCTTAAAATTAAACTAATAACTATTTTTTTCATACACATCCCTGGTTTGAAATGAATCTAATAAAAACGCTAACATACTCCCATTTGCCCTGCAATATGTTTCGCAAATTCTAATAATGTTTGATGGTCGATATTTTCTTTAAAATAACATGTCACAGACGTATCTGGGTTTAATTTGTAAAGCTTTGGTTTATTCATAAATAAGTTCAATACTTTATCTCTTAGTTGAGGATTGCGGTTCAGTATTTCGGCTTCAAAGAAGAGATGCATTTGGGTTCCCGCAACTTTAACTAATCTTAGACCAATTGGTAAAAAATAAAGTCTGGAGCGGAGGATACAATAAAGAGCTTCGAGTTCTCTTGGGGTGACACCAAAGGCATCGTTCATCTCACTAATTAAATCTTCAAGTCGATTTAAGTCACTGCAGTTTGAAAGTCGCTTGTAGTATTTTAAACGAAGAGCATGATCTTCAATGTAGTTATTAGGTATGAAGGCCGAAAACGCGGCCTGGATTTCGATATTCTTAACAGAGGATTTTATTTCACCACGGATTTCATTGATCGCCTCTTCGAGTAAATCCATGTAAAACTCAAGGCCGATAGATTCAATGTGGCCGGATTGTTCTGCACCCAGAATATCCCCTGCTCCTCTTATTTCCATGTCCGATGAAGCCAAGGCAAATCCGGATCCCATTTCTGCATATGTCTGCAAAGCATGGAGACGCTTCTGAGCTGTTTCAGTCAGAATTCGATTTTCTGGAACGACAAAGTAGGCATAAGCCTTACGATCAGAACGCCCTATTCTTCCGCGTAATTGATGAAGCTGGGCCAGTCCATAAGTATCAGCTCGATCGATAATCATCGTGTTGGCATTTGGAATATCGATACCAGACTCAATGATCGTTGTTGCAAGTAAGATGTCAGATTTGTGTTCGTAGAAATCAGAGATTCTCTTCTCAAGTTCTCTTTCGTTCATCTGTCCATGAGTGACGGTAATCCGTGCTTTCGGAACAAGTTTTTTCAAGTACAGTTCATATTCTTCAATATCGTGAACCCTGTTGTGGACAAAATACACTTGTCCACCTCGAGATAACTCTTTTTCAATGGCGGACTTGATGGTTAAATCATCTTCTTTTATAAGATAGGTTTTAATCGCCTGACGTCTTGGAGGAGCTGTTTGGATGAGGGATAAATCTCTTATTCCCAAAAAGGAAAGCTGAAGAGTTCTTGGTATCGGTGTGGCCGTCATCGTTAAGACATCAATTCCTGTTTTTAAGACTTTTAACTTCTCTTTATGTCCGACACCAAAACGATGTTCTTCATCAATGATCAGGAGACCTAAATCTTGGAAATCAATTTTTTCTGATAAAACGGCGTGAGTTCCGACTAATATATCAACCTTTCCTTCATTGACTAATTGAATGGTTTGATTTTTTTCTTTAGCGGATTTAAATCTTGAAACAAAATCAACAACGACAGGAAAATCTTTAAATCTCTTTTTAAATGAGTGGTAGTGCTGAAGAGCTAAAACAGTAGTTGGTACCAAGACTACAACCTGCTTTTTATCGAGCACAGCCTTCATCGCAGCCCTAAGGGCAACTTCTGTTTTTCCAAAACCAACATCGCCGCAAATGAGCCTATCCATCGGGTATGGCTTCTGCATGTCTTCAATAACATCAAAGATCGCTTTTTCTTGATCTGGTGTTTCCTCGAAAGCGAATGAAAGCTCGAACTCTTTGTAGAGGTGATCAGGTGGAGAAAAGGGAAATCCACCTTTAAGTTTTCTCTCTGCTTGAAGACGTAAAAGGTCGAAGGCTAGAGTTTTGACAGAATTTCTAGCTTTCTGCTTAAGTTCATTAAATTTTTTAGATTTAAGAGAGGCAACCTTTACGCCAGATGAGCCATCTGCATGTTTTTGAATCAGATGGAGCTTATAGACTGGAACATAAACCTTATCATTGCCCTCATAAATTAAAACAAGAAAATCATTTTTCTGATCTCCCGCTTCAATCGTTTCTAGCCCTTTGTAAACACCAATCCCAAAGTCTCTGTGCATGACGTAGTCATTGACCTTTAGGGTAGCCATTTGTTCTGCAAACAAATCGGTGTTGGTCGATTTTAAAGCTTTTGTCTTTTTCTTTTTACTTGCGAAAAAGTCACCCTCTGAAAGTACGACTACACGCTCTGTTGCGTAAACAAAACCTTCGTGAAGGTCAAAAGGAAGAAAACTGATTTGAGTTTGATACTCACCAAGACCATTTTCCTCAAGAAGATAGCGTATTTCTGTTTTGGCACTTTCTGTCTTGTAGCAAATGATCAGGTGCCCTTGATAATCGAGTTCTTTTTTTAAAACAGCGAGAGATTTTTTAATAAACTCAAATCTGTTTTCTATATTAACACCCGCAAGAGAAAGCTTGTTTTGAAGAAACATTTTTGTTTTTTCTAAAGACAGCGAGATTTCGTGGTTAATTTTTTGATCAATATCGTAATTGATGTTGAGAGATTCGATATTGATCGTTCTAAATTTTATTTTATCTAATTTGAGTCGATAAAACTTCCCTGGTTCTGGCAAAATGTTGTCGCTATCGAAACCTGCCTGCGCCAGATTAAAATGCTCCTGCTCAGTTTCTTGTTTGATTTCAAAGTTTTTATAACAATCCTCTCGGTTGAAAAAACTTATCGTACAGTCAGTGGGTAAGAAATCCAAAAGGCACATCGGTTGATCAAAGAAGAGAGGTGTGAAGACCGGATAACTTTCGAAAAGATTTTGTTGCCCCAAAGCAAGGAACATATTTTTTCTTTTTTCGAACTTATTTTTAAAGGATGGTTGAGGCTGAGGAATCATCTGCCTAAGAGTGTTGACGTGTTTTTCTGCTGTAAAAAGACCAGCTCCCGCCATCAATTTTAAGGACGAATATGTTTTATCTTTGATCGATTTTTGAGTCTCAAGATTAATTTCAGTCATCTTTTCAATCAAATCATCAAAATATTGAATCCGTATTGGAGGATGCGAGTAAGGAAAAATATCAAAGATTTCACCCTTTCTGCTGAAAGTCCCAGGTTCTTCAACAGAGCCCGTTGAGTGATAACCGATTTCAACTAATTTTTTAGTTAAATCATAAGGCGAAATGATGTCGTCAACTTTGATTTCAAGAGAATTATTTTTGATAAAATCTTTATCTGGGCCAAGGAGAAGTACTGCATCAAGGGTAGAAATGATTTGGCATTTTTCATTAGCTAAAAGTTTTTCAATAACTCCCCAACGTTGAATCATTAAAGATTCTGAGCTAACGACAGCTTCGTAAAGTCCGTGACCAAGGCCAGGATAATAGAGGACGTTTCCTTTATTTTTAATAGTTTCAAAATAATCTTCGGCTTCTTCTGGGGTACTGAAAAGCTGAAGGTGCACGTTGTTAAAAAGTTCTTCTTTCAGAAAAACTTGGCTCATCAGTGCCCATTGTTCTGCCTGAGCACCACGAACAAAAAGCTCAGAGTCACTTTTTTTCCAGTATTGAAGTTTAGATTTGATGCTTTGAAACAAAGTCACTCGACACCTTATAAATTTTGTTTAGTTGCGATTAAAGATTGAATCATAGGAGATTGTTCTTTCTAAAATAACATCTTTCCTATTTTCAACATCTTTTGTATCTTAAAATGAATTTTAAAGACAGATATTTAAGTGGAGAAACCATGATCCAAGCTCAATTTGATGGGTTAATGCCAATTGTTATTCTTATCTCGGTTGCCATACTACTTTTCTTGGGTGGTCACTTTTTATCGGTTTTTTTGGCACCAAAGAAACCATCGGTCCTTAAATCTACTCCCTACGAGTGTGGTGAAGAACCTGTAGGAACCGCATGGTCGATGTTCAACGTTCGTTTTTATGTTGTTGGTCTTATTTTTATTATTTTTGATGTTGAATCCGTTCTCATGTTCCCGGTTGCTGTTATTTTTAAAGAGCTCAATGAAATGGGTCACGGAGTTTATGCTCTCGTGATTTTTCTAAGTTTTATTTCAGTTCTTCTCGAGGGAATTGCCTACTGCTGGAAAAAAGGTGATTTGGACTGGGTTAAATCTTTTCAAACAAGTTTAAAAAAGTAATTGAAGGTTAAAATATGAATCAAACACTTGTAAGTTATCTTTCGCAGTATACATTCTTCGATTCACTCTTGGCTTTGTTTGGAAATAATCAGGGTGTTTTAACATTTGTTATCTACCTGGTTTTTGTTCTCATCATTGTTGGGATGTGTGCCACTATCGGCGGTCTTGGAACTTATGCCGAAAGAAAAATTTCAGCTGATCTTCAGTTGAGGATTGGTCCAAACCGAGTAGGTCCTTATGGGCTACTTCAGTTCCTCGCTGACGGCGTCAAGATGATAACGAAAGAAGATGTGATGCCTAACTCTGCCGATAAATTTTTATTTTATCTTGCACCCCTTCTTGCCCTTATTGGTGTTTTTGCAACTCTCGCGGTTCTTCCATTCTCTAGTGGCTTGGCCATGGCCGATCTTAACGTTGGTATTTTTTATCTTATCGCCATTTCTTCTTTAGTAGGCGTCGCCGTTTTCCTTGGTGGGTATGCTTCAAACTCAAAGTGGTCAATGCTTGGAGGTTTAAGAGGCGCTTCTCAGATCATTTCCTACGAAATTCCTGTGACGATCTCAATTCTTGCGATCACACTGATCGCTGGAGGGATGAGTTTTGGGACGATTGTTGGCGCTCAAAAAGGTTCACCAATTAACTGGTTCATCTTTCATAATCCTTTTACCTTTATTGGTTTTTTCGTTTATTTTATTGGTGCCCTAGCTGAAACAAACCGTGCGCCTTTCGATTTACCAGAGGCAGAATCAGAGCTTGTTTCTGGTTACCACACTGAGTATACGGGGATGAGATTCGGCTTTTTTGCTCTTGCAGAGTACATTGAAGTTTTTGTTGTTTGTGGAGTTGGTGCGGCACTTTTTCTGGGTGGAGGTAATCTTCCTCTTCCAATTGAAATCGATATCATTCCTGTTCAATTAGCACAATTTGCGATTTTCATGACGAAAGCATTATTGCTTTACTATGTAGTTATCTGGGTTCGATGGACTTTTCCACGTCTTCGCGTAGATCAGCTCATGTCTATCTGTTGGAAGTATCTTACCCCGATTGCCATTTTTAACCTTGTTGGTTGTGCCATTTGGGTTGTTGTTTTTAACGGACACTCTGTCGCTCAAATACTCGGCGGACATTAAGAGGTTTAGTATGTTTATACACATTCTTTTTATTCTTTCAGCTACTCTAACCCTCGCAGGGGCTTTTGGCGTTTTAGCGACCAAAAACATCATGCACTCATGTATCTTTCTTTTGGCATCACTTATCGGTATCGCAGGTCTGTATGCGACCATGGGAGCCGACTTCGTCGCTGTGACTCAGATCATGGTTTATGTCGGTGGTATTGTCATCCTTATGCTTTTTGCGGTCATGCTGACTGGTGGAAAAGATTTTGTTTCAAAGGCTCAAAATCTCCTTGGACTTGCACCATCAATGGGAAATAAGTTTACTTATTCAATGGGACTATTCGTTGGTCTCGTATTCGTTCTAACAAATGCAAAACTTCTCTGGAGTGTGGCGTTTAGCATGAGCTCAAACGAAGTCACTGAGGCTTACCCCTCTACGGTTAATGAGCTTGGTCACTTGCTCATCAAGGATCATGTTTTGGCTTTTGAGTTGTCCTCTGTTTTATTACTTGGTGCACTCGTTGGGGCGGCAATCATCGCTCGTCCGAGAAAACAATAAAAGAAGGATGTCATGATTAACTTAATTTCTTACCTTCTCATCTCTCTTGTCCTCTTCTTCGTCGGTGTGACGGTGATGGTGGCGAGAAAAAATATTGTAGCGATCCTTTTGGGTATTGAGCTTGTGCTTAATGCTGCAGCATTGAACTTTGTTGCCTACTCGAAGTTTGTTACGAACAATCTCGATGGACATATTTTTAGTCTTTTTATCATCGTCGTAGCAGCAGCAGAAGCGGCAGTTGGGCTAGCAATTGTGATTAGGTTTTTCCAGATTAAGGAAACTGTTCACATCGATGAAGCGACTTCGTTAAGAAATTAAAGGGTATCTTATGGAATATACAATTGGATCGATTGCACCTATTTTTTTGGCTCCAGTCTTAGCTTTTGTCATCAATGCCTTTATTGGAAATAAGCTTCCAAGAAAGGGTGATTGGCTTGCGACTTTAAGTATTTTTGTTTCATTTATTTATTCAGCGAAGATTTTTGGTGATTTCGTCTTTGGCAAATTCGCTACAGATTATTTCGTCCACAAAACATTTACTTGGTTTGATCTTAATTACGGAGACTTCGTTTTTAAAGTCGACATGGGTGTTTACATCGATAACATGGCAGCCATCATGCTTCTCATGGTTTCTGGAGTCGCGACACTTATCCACTTGTTTTCCACTTGGTATATGGACCACGATGAAAGGCATGGAAGATTTTTTACCTTTCTCCCTCTCTTTACCTCGGCCATGCTTGGTCTAGTTCTATCAGACAATCTCCTTTCTCTTTTTATTTTTTGGGAGATTATGGGTTTTTGTTCATATTCACTGATTGGGATTTATTACGAAAAAGAAAAAGCGGGAGACGCTTCACTAAAAGCTTTCATGACGACCAGAGTGGGAGATGTTTTTCTTCTCTTAGGTATGGTTGCGATTTGGATGGTGATTGGAAGTGTTGGTTACGTGGATATTTACGCTGCTATTGCCGAAGGTAAATTTGTTGGTCAAACGGTTCTTGGGATTTCTCTCGCATCGTTTGCCGGTTTTTGTATCTTTATGGGTGGCATGGGTAAATCTGCACAGTTCCCTCTTCATGTTTGGCTTCCAGATGCGATGATGGGACCGACTCCTGGTTCTGCCCTGATTCACGCAGCGACCATGGTTGCCGCGGGTGTTTATCTAGCTTTAAGAATGTACCCTCTCATGGTGATCGGTGATCTCACATCTTTTATTGCGATCATCGGTGCCATAACTGCGTTTGGCGCAGCTACAATAGCTCTAGTGCAATCTGATATTAAAGCTGTTTTGGCTTTCTCAACCATCTCACAACTTGGTTACATGATGATCGGTGTTGGGGTTGGATCATATAATGCAGCTTTTATGCACTTAATTACTCATGCTGTTTTTAAAGCATGTCTCTTCCTATCTGCAGGGTCAGTTATTCACTCAATTCATGAGCAAGAGATGCCTAAAATGGGTGGACTAAGAAAAAAACTTCCTTACACATTTTTTGCAATGATGTGTTGTACGCTTGCGATTGCCGGTATTCCTTTCTTCTCGGGCTTCGTTTCAAAAGATAGAATCCTTGGAGATGCCCTCTATTTTGGTTTTATGGCAGGACAGAGTCCCTTGATGGCGATTGTTCCGATTCTTGGATTCGCAGGTGCGGGTCTAACAGCTTTTTACATGTTCAGAATGATGTTTTTAACATTCTTTGATAAGCCTCGTGATCACCATATTTATGATCATGCTCACGATGAGCACTTAGACGCTAGATCAAATGTCCCACTTCTTATCTTAACAGTTTTTACTCTTGGCTTTTGGTATTGTGGAACATTAACAGGCCAAAGTTTTGGAAAAGTTTTCGGTGAGAAAACGGAATGGTTTAAAATTCTTGTCGAAGCGCCGAAAGTTGAAAATTTTGTTAATCATTCAAGAGAAGAATTTTCTACTGTTGATACGAGAGCAGGTGTTGAGCTTGAAAAGGCTCATTATCACCATCAAACAGGATATGCAGGGCCTAACCCCGATGAGCATAAAATCCATACGGCTCATACAATTGGAGCAATCCTCTCTATCATTATTGCCTTCAGCGGAGTTTTTATTGCTTTTCTTATGTACATCAAGAAATCAGTTAAACCTCTTTCTGGTAAGTTCCCGGAATTTACGAAAGTTCTTCAGGCGAAGTATCACTTTGATGAACTTTATGTTGGGATCATTATTCAAAAAGGACTTCTTGGTCTTAATAGATTCCTTGCTTGGTTTGATATGGGAGTCTATGACCGATTCGCCGTTGACGGTTGGGCAGCCGTGAACAGGACTCTTTTCAGGGCATCAAAATGGTTTGATAACGTGATCGTTGATGCGATTGGTGTTGATGGTGCGGGAGTTGCTGTTAATCTCTTTAACCTTGTGTTAAGGATCGTTCAGTCCGGAAGGATACAGTTCTATTTCGTTATGTTAGTGGTTGTCTTAGCAAGTTATATTTGGACAATAAATATTTAGTTTTTATACAGAGAGGTTCGTTGTGAACGGAATTTTAAATTGGATTTTATGGTTACCGATCCTGGGCGTGCTGGGAGTTTTAGCTACTCCGTCAGCAAAAGAAGGGGTTATCCGAGTTGTTACACTTGTGACGACTTTCATCACTCTTGTTCTTTCAGTTGTGCTTTATCTTCACTTTGATAATGCAGCAACGGGAATGCAGTTTGTTGTTAAGGTTCCTTGGATTGAACAGTTTCACATTAATTACCACCTCGGAATTGATGGGATTACGATGCTTATGACATTCCTTAACGCACTTCTCTTTTTTATTTGTACTCTTTCATCTTGGACAGTTGATAAGAATGTGAAAGCATATTTCTCACTTCTTCTCATGCTCCAGTCTACTGTGTTTGGAGTTTTCTTTGCTCTCGATTTCTTCCTCTTTTATGTTTACTGGGAAGTGATGTTACTACCTATGTTTTTCCTCATTGGAATCTGGGGCGGAGAAAATAGAGAATACGCGGCGATTAAGTTTTTTCTTTATACGTTCTTTGGATCTATCTTCATGCTCGTCGGTATTATTGCTCTCTACTATGCAACAGGAAAAGGTCCTGATTCGTTCAATATTCTTGCCCTTCAGGGTGGACAATTCACTCAATTGACAGTGGATCTTTTTGGTCAAACTGTTTCTTTTGAACACCTCTTTTTCTGGTTTATGTTCTTGGGTTTTGCAATCAAGGTTCCAGTTTTTCCTTTTCATACATGGCTCCCTCATGCTCACGTTCAAGCGCCGACGGCTGTTTCAGTTATTCTCGCCGGTGTCCTTCTTAAGATGGGGACTTATGGCTTCTTAAGAATCGCTTTCCCTATTTTCCCGATGGCCGCTGTTCAGTCTTCAACGATTATTGCGGTTCTTGGATTGATCTCAGTTATTTATGGTGCGTTCTGTGCGATGGCACAGGATGATGTGAAAAAACTCGTTGCTTACTCTTCTGTTTCGCACATGGGATTTGTCATGCTTGGATTAGCTGCCATGACTGTTCAGGGGATGAATGGAGCAGTTCTTCAAATGTTTAACCACGGAACTTCAACTGCGATGATGTTCTTACTCATCGGAATCCTTTATGAGAGATCTCACCACCGTTGGATTGTGAAGCCAGACGGTTCAAAAGGGTACGGCGGTCTTTATACAAAACTTCCAAAATACACGACCGTATTTATCATTGGTATGTTCGCTTCACTCGGCTTACCTGGTCTTTCTGGATTTATTTCAGAGGCACTTATTTTCTTAGGTATCTATCAGCGTTTCACAACAATCACAGTGATTGCCGTTGTTGGTCTCCTTATCGGTGCAGCCTATTTATTGTGGATGTTTAAGAGAATGTTCTTTGGAGAAGTTAACCCAGAAACTGAAGAGTACGACGACATGAACGCTCGTGAGATTTTTTATATGATCCCACTTTGTTTGTGCGTGATTGTGTTTGGAATTTTTCCAAGCCCACTTCTGAATGTCATGAAGGTTTCTGTTGGTCAGCTAGTTGATCTTCTGGCTAAGTTTTAAGAGAGGTTTTTGTGATTCAACAATTACTAGGCTTTCTAAGCTACTACATCCCAGAGGTCATCTGTGTTGTCCTTATGACAACTCTTTTAGTGGCTGAGGCTTCTGTGAAGGATGAGTTTGGAGCAAGAAAGAAAATTTATATTTATGCTCTTTCTGTCCTGGGCTTAACCCTTATTCCTCTAGGTTATAATCTCGGACGTGAACCAGTAACGATCTTTCACAATGCTGTCACCATTGATCCTTTTAGTACTTTTATTAAAGTCATCATGGTTCTTGGTACCATGGGATCAATCTACTTAAGTTACCAATCAAAAGAAATTTACCGTAACCTGAAGTCGGAATTTGCCATTATGGCGGTTGGAGTTCTGATTGGTGGAATGCTTCTCGCTTCAGCCAACAATCTTTTAACTGTTTATCTCGGGCTAGAGACGCTATCAATTTTATCATATGTCATGTCTTCGTTTAAAAGAGACGAGTCAACTTCAACAGAAGCAGGCTTAAAATACGCTCTCTACGGCGGTCTCTCGGCGGGTATTGCTCTCTTTGGTATGAGTCACATTTATGGAGCATTAGGAACAATTCAATTTGTCGATATTTTGCCTAAGCTTCAAGCTCTTCAAGGTATGAGTCTTTATCTTGTGATGGCTTCATTTGTGCTGTTTTTCGTTGGCTTGGGTTATAAGATTTCTCTTTTCCCTTTTCATATGTGGACACCTGATGTTTATCAAGGTTCTCCGACTCCTGTGACGTCGTTCTTTGCGATTGTCCCAAAAATGGCGGGACTTGCGGCAATCGTTCGTGTCTCCTATGTCTTTTTTGGAACTGAGGGTGCTCTTTCAGTTAGCTGGATGGGGCTCATCCTCGTCATCTCTGCGATGACCATGACGGTGGGTAATGTGACGGCGATTGGACAATCTTCAGTGAAAAGGCTTTTAGCTTTTTCTTCTATCGGCCATGTCGGGATGATGATTTTAGGTGTTGTTGTGATGAATGAAGTTGGAGTTAGAGCAATTCTCTTTTATGGAATGGCTTATTTATTTATGACTCTTATCGCATTTTATATTACATCAATCGTTTCTGATCACTATGGGACTGATACTCACGATGTTTTTAAAGGCTTGGTTTATAAAAATCCTTTGATGGCTATTTTAATGGCTGCCGTTCTTTTCTCACTTGCGGGTATGCCGCCATTCTCTGGTTTTGTTGCTAAATTTAATATCTTCTCTGTCATCATTGAGAAAAAACTTTATGGAATTGCTCTTGTTGCAGCAATTAACTCTGTCATTGGACTGTACTACTATCTTAAACTTGCGAAGACCATGATCTTTGGCGAGAAAGAAAGCGACGAAAAAATTGAAGGTTTCACATGTGCTAATCAAACAGTCATTGTGGCGCTTTTCGTGCCAGTATTGTTTCTTGGAATTTTTTGGGACCGATTAATGGCCCTATCCACCGACGCAACTATTTTCATCAAGTAATATCATAAAGGGGAGCTTCTGCTCCCCTTTCATTTTCTCCCATATTTCTAAAATTCACCTATAATATTAACATGATAAAGTATCGGTTACGTCTGACAAACGGACGTATCATTGGCCCCTATACACTTGAACAGTTAGAGGAATATTCTCTTGATGAAGATTTTTCTCAAATTGATGACTGCCAAGAGTATCCCTTGGGTGATTGGAAGCCGATAAGACAGATGGATTTCTATTCCAAGCTTCAAAACAAGAAAGCATCAGCTTCTTTGCACAAGCAAGATGAGACTTTTGTGATCGATCTGGCGGAGTTGAAAAAAAGTCAACTTGGCCAAGAACCTTTACCGGAGCTCCCTCGAGAAGAACTTACTGAAACCATAAGAATATCTCAACCCAAACCAATATTAGAAACTGAACTTCCCAAGCCTGCGCATTATGATCCAAGGCCTGAACATACTCTCACAGAGATGAAAAGCAATGATGATACAGGATTTGATTATCGTGAAGAAGATAGGAACATTGATCGGACAACAATCAATCCTAATGCTCAGAAAGAATTAGAGGCTTTGAAAAAGAAAGAGCAATACGAAGCACTTGTTCAGGCAAGAATTGAGATTGAGAAAAAAAGAAAAATCGAACTTGAAGAGCAAGCAAGGCAACACGCTCTCCGTCTTCAGGAGGCAGAGAGAAATAAACCTCAAGATGAAGCCACTCAAATTATCTCTTTAGACAATGAAAAAACATCTCTGATTATTATTTCTGAGAATGCAGAAAAGCATATCTACAAAGATGAAATGCTTCTCGAGAATTTAAAAGATCAGGAAGAAGTTTACCAGGAAGAGCGAGAAAACAAAAAAGAAGAGGTACTCTCTTCTCCTGTAAAGTCGAACAGAAAAAAGCTTGTCTTGATTGGGACGATACTTAGTCTCGCTCTACTTTATGTGATGCCAGATAATATCGAGAAACAAGCCAGCTACAAGTATTTGTCTCCCCAGATTGTTTTTCCCATCCCTTTTGATCAGGCTGACAAGAATAAATCTGCAGCAGAATTTCAGCGCGGACTAAAAAGTTTTTCTGAGGCGACCTATCCATCTATTATTCAGTCTGGGATTAGTTTCAAAAATGCCTATGAACAAGACGTGACAAATCTTCCCGCACTGAACTTCTTGTTCCGGGCCTACTCTGAACAGTTACAGTACTCAAAAGAAATAGGTAAAGATTCTTTAACAGTCTTTAATATTTTACTCGGGAAAAAACCTTATCTTCAGCAAAACCCAAATGGTGTCATTGGGTTGAGTTACTTTTATCGAAGTATCGGTAAAGTAGCCGCGGCAAACTCTGCAATTGAGCAGCATCTTAATCTTGAAAAAAAACAAGTCACCCAGGATCTGTTTGCTGTCTATGTGATGGGGCTAATTGAAGAAGGTAAGATGGATAAGGCGCGAGAGTTTTACCGTGCGATCCTTAAAGCCCCACAAAAAAATAAATACAGTTACGAGGCGATCATTCAGTACTTAATCTTAAATGAAGAAATTGATAAGGCTCAAGAATTTCTTGATGAAGCTATCCGTCTATATCCTAAGGTCGTTGGCTTTCATTTGACGAAGGCAAAACTATATTACAATCAGAAAAAATACAAAGAGGCGACAAAGAGTCTTAAAGAGTCAGAAGCTCTTGGGCTTGAGAATAATGATTTAAACCGGGCCAAGTTCCTTGAGCTCTCAGGTTTATTAACGGCTCTACAGGGTAACGATAAGGCTGCTATTCAGCTGTTAAAGAATGCCTTGAGTCTCAAGGAATCAGATGAACTCAGGTTAAAGATCTCGGATTTAAATCTTGCAAAAAATAAACCCGAAGCACAGAAACTTATAGATCAAAGTAAGGCGATTAAGTTTTTGATTCAAGCAAAAGAGTTTTATGAGAATAAAAATTTTGATATGGCACTAAGCTATGCTGCAAAGGCGACTGAGGCTTTCCCGGGTCACATCCCATCGTCTCTCTTCCTAGCAAAAGTGCAGTTGAAACTTGGTCTCGTTAACCAATCAATTTCAAATCTTGAGAACCTTCTTACGAAATACCCAGAGGCTCATAATATCCAGGTACAGCTCATTCAAACCTATATTGATACTTATAAGATTAATGATGCTCGAACAAAACTTGCTCAAATTCCTGCCAATACAATCAATACTGATTTTGAGTTTTCGTCCTTGATGGGGAAAATGTATTTGAAGAAAAATGATCCTCTTCAGGCCATTAGTTGGCTAAAGCAAGCTATCAATTTAAATCCTTTGTCTGATAAAGATATTTTTGTTCTTGCGGAGCTTTTTCTTAAAAAGTCGAGTTTTAAGTCTGCCAAGGAGTTACTTAACAAGTGTATTGATCTTGACCCTAGTAATTTAGATTATCGAATAGCGTACTCTAAAATTCTTTATGAGACTGAAGATGATCAGGCAGCGATTGGTTATCTTTTGAGTCTTCTTGAAGAGTTTAAAGATAATCCAAAGTTACTTTCAGAAATTGCTATTTTTTATTACCGAACAGGTAAAATTAAAGATTTTGAATTATATAAAAAGAAAATAGAAGACCTTCCATTTAAGGATAAAGCTCTTTATGAATTTTTAATTAGATCAGCTCTGCTTGATGAACGCTATCTTGAAATTCCTGGGTATGTAGAAGAGCTTCTTAAAATTGAACCAAGTGACATTGAAAGTATGATGACGGCCGGGAAAGTACTTTTTGAGGAAAATAAGTTTGAAGAAGCATCTAAATGGTTTCTGAGAGTGCAGGAAAAAATGAGCACTTATCCAAAAGTACTCTACTATATTTCAAAAATTAGGTTTCTCGCCAAAGAGTATGATCTTGCTCTAACTGAAATCCAGAAAGATATTAAGATCAATGGTGAAAATGATGAGTCGCTTGTTCTTCTGTCTCAGATTTATCTATATAAAGATGATATTGTTCAAGCTGAGAATATGCTTAAGAAAGCTCAAAAATTGAATCCTAAATCGTATGACGCGATTGTGGGACTTGCTGACATCAGTGTTAAGCGTAATAACCTTGATCTTGCCCTTGATCTTTATAATAGGGCTATTAAGCAGCGCCCTGGAGAATCTATTATTCATAAAAAACTAGGCGATGTGTATAGACTTTTAGGTCAAGGTGCTCTGGCCATCGAAGCGTATAAAATGTATCTTGAGCTTGAGCCGGACAGTCCGGATAAAGATAAAATAGACTCTTACATCCAAATCATGCAATAGGTGAATTATGATTGATCTAAAAAAACTTGAAACAGATTATGAACTTGTTAAAAAAAATCTTGGTCAAAGAAATTTCGACCTTTCAATTCTCGATCATATTTTAGATCTAAATAAAAAAAGAAAAACTCTGACAACATCTTCAGAAACAAAAAAATCTGAGGTGAATAAACTTTCAAAAGAAATTGGAGAGCTCAAAAAAAGTAAGCAAGATGCGTCTCATCTTATGAGTCAGGTAGCGGATATCAAGTCACAAATGGAAGCAGAGGCTCAAGAGCTCGATAAAGTTCAACATGAGCAACACCAACTTCTTCTAACTATTCCTAACCTCTTGGATGCCTCAACTCCGTTTGGAAAATCAGAAGATGAAAACGTTGAAGTTAAAAAATGGGGAACTCCACGAGCCTTTGATTTCACTCCTCTTGATCATGCTGATGTGGGAGAGAAATTAGGGATGCTCGATTTTGAAAGTGCCGCAAAAATCACCGGAGCTCGGTTCGTCGTTTATAAAGCGGGCATTGCAAAACTTGAGCGTGCACTGATCAATTTTATGCTCGATCATCAAGCTCATCATGGCTTTATGGAAACGATGACTCCCTTTATTGCGCATGAGAGATCACTTGTAGGGACAGGAAATCTCCCTAAATTTAAAGATCAGCTTTTTAAAATAGAAGATAATGATTGGTATCTTATTCCAACTTCAGAAGTAACTCTCACCAATCTTAAGCGAGAGCAGATTATTGATGAGGCAGAATTTCCATTTCTCTACGCAGCTTACTCGCCTTGTTTTCGATCAGAAGCGGGCTCACACGGTAAGGACGTTAAGGGTTTAATTCGAATGCACCAATTTAATAAAGTTGAAATGGTGGCGATTACAACTCCACAGGACTCTGAAAGAGTTCACCAACTCATGTTAAAAAGCGCGACAGAAATTCTTGAAAAATTAAATTTGCCCTACAGGGCTATCTCTCTATGTTCAGGAGATATTGGTTTTGCGTCGCAAAAAACCTATGACTTAGAAGTTTGGGTCCCAAGTCAAAATAAGTATCGTGAGATTTCTTCAATCTCAAATTGTGGCGATTTCCAGGCGCGAAGAGCAGGAATTAGAGTAAGAAACAAAGAAGGGAAGGTTGAATTTGCTCACACTCTTAATGGATCAGGTTTAGCGGTGGGAAGAACAGTGGTTGCTATCTTGGAAAATTACCAACAAGCCGACGGTTCAGTGAAAATACCTGAGGCTTTATGGCAGTATATGGGCGGACAAAAAGAGATTAAGAAATAAAGCGATTGTCTTTTTTAAAGGATTTCTTTATATTAGATTTCCTAACTGTGGAGGACTGGCCGAGCGGTTTAAGGCAACAGTTTTGAAAACTGTCGTGGGTTAACGCCTACCTGGGGTTCGAATCCCTAGTCCTCCGCCACTTTTTTAAAATTTCTGTTACAATAAATAAGCCAAAGACAAATTGCGGAGACGTGGGTGAGTTGGCTTAAACCACACCCTTGCTAAGGGTGCGAAGGGTAAAACCTTCCATGAGTTCGAATCTCATCGTCTCCGCCACTTTTAAAGTTCACTAGTTTTATTGATTGTTTATTAAGTCGTTGAGCTTAATCTAAATCTTTATATAAAAATGATTAAAAACATAGTTCTTATTAATCTTGAGGATTAATAAGAACTTCTATGTGGGCCATTGATTAATAATGAGCTATTTTCTTTTTAGCTTCTCTTTACTCAATTCTTCTTTTAAGTCAGCAGGTTCAAAAAAAGCTATAACTCTGTTGCCACCTTTAATTTTCTGATCAGATTTAAATGCATTTCTTGGAACAATAATTTTTCCACTATCAGTTATTAAAATTACAGTTTTATCATCAAAGCTATTTACGATGCCTTCGATATAAGGATTATTAGTTATTCCGGCAAATAGAGTTGTACTTACAAACAACGAGTAGATTAAAATTTTTATCATAAAAAATTCCCTTTTTATTGTTTACTGGCGCTAGTTTTTGAGTCAAAAATCTTAATGTTTTTTACATTCGTTGGCTTTGAAAACAAGATTTTATTATCTTCAGCGCATTCAGTTGCTGTTGGACAACTTCCATCTTTATTGGCGGGACAAACAGCGTTTGAAATAAATTCCTTTTTAGGGGTCGAATAATTGCACTTTACCTTTACGCTGCACATTTTAGAGGAACATGCATCCGGAGAGCTGAAAACAATTGGTTCCTCGTCTACGAAGACACATGGTTCTGAGTTTTCAATACTACTATCAGTTAGAGGTCCAATACTTTCTTTTGCATCCGGGTCGTCATATAATAATGAAGATGAATCAAGTACAAGACCATTCTCGGCGATAGTCATTCTCTCACCTGATTTCGGTTTAACTTTTTCTCTTAGCCATTGGTTGTAGTCAGCTGCATAAAAATCTCTCGCTCCGCCAGGAGGATTATCTAGATACATTTCTCTCGTCAATCCAGAGGCGTCAGTGACAATCACTTTAAGAGATTTAACTTTTGCATCGTTTTTAACGTATCCATTTTTCTTACCACACGAAACGATCATAGAAGCATCGCAGGGACATCTTACGGCACTTTGAATAGTGCAATTTGTACCATTGTTATCAGCGAGGACAGAGAATCCAAGCAAGCTTGAAAAAACAAAAATAAGTAAATTCATTATATCTCCTAAATTAAACTTCTTTTTAAGAGTATAGTAGTTCAAAAATTTTTATAGAGGTAATTTCTGCCATATTAAGCTAATGATCAAAAATTGAACGCAAAATCAAGTTTACTAATCCCGTTAAGTGTTTATTTTCTAAATAATTTTAAACCAATAGACTTGTTTGAATTAGATGATTTGAGAAATATCAATATCTTTTAGGTTAGAGGTATAGAGCTAGAAGAAGTATAATCTTTTAAGATGACGAAATCTCATCGTCTCCGCCACTTTTTGAAAATCTAGCGTTACCAATCACGACTATTTCTAAAGTATTGCAATAACTTGCCGACCAGCCGGTATGATAAAGATTAAAAATTTGTACAAAAGCTATAATGGAGCTTTAGTTCTTGATGACATTAATCTAGAGATTGAAGAGGGTAAATTAACAACCCTGCTTGGCGAAAACGGCAGTGGAAAATCAACACTACTGAATATTTTGTCTGGGTACGAACTTCCAGATAAGGGAAGTGTTACTTATCAAAATGCTCGTCTAGATGGTCTAAATTTCGTTTATAAGCATGATATTTTCTTCGTGCATGAAAAAATAGACTACAATTTTCCTCTAAGCGTAAATGAATATCTTTCCATTTTAAAGACTCATATTCCCAGCTGGGATGATCGGCTTTTCCAGAAAATGGTTAAAGATAGAAAAATCAATTTGGACAATAATTTTCAAAATTTTTCTAGAGGTCAAAAAATGCAAATTGCCTTAATGATAGGAATTGCATCAAGTCCGAAGGTCTTACTTCTAGATGAAATTACATCTGTTATTGATGTTTATGGTAGAAAGTACTTTTTAGATTTGCTTCAAAAGCATGTGACCAAAGGCAATACCGTTGTTATTACAACGAACATTATCAACGAGCTTGAGATATATACGGATAAATTAATTGTCATCAAAGATAAAAAAATTGTCTTGAATAAAGACGTAAGTGAAATTCCAAAACAATTTATTAAGATCAGAAATCCTGGAAATTCAGATCATCCTATCTTTTCACATAAAAATTGTGTTTGGTCAGGAGTGAATTCAGACAAGTCTACTTCTTATATCATCCCACTCAATCTGTTTGAGACTAGTGAAATTCCGATTGAGTTGATGGATAAAAGAAAGTCTAATTTAGAGGATGTTTTTATCTATTATTTTACTCAAATTTAATTAAGTGAGATCATAAATGAGAGCACTATATAATATTTTTTATCATAAACTACCGAAACAATACTTTTTAGTTTTAATTGCCACGGTCGGATCTTTAGTCTTCTATTTTAATAGCTCTCCATTAATTTCAGACAAAAGTTTTCTCTCGATTATCAATAGTGTTGCATTAATATTTGTATTAATTGGACCCCTGATAATATTTCTAGTTGGTGCAAGTTTCCTTCACAATGTTAGATTTTTTATCAATCAACACTTTAATAGGTCTGAACTTCTTCAATTTTTCTTCTTTTCACAAACTGTAAAATTAATTCTGGCTGCAATTAACTATATTGTTTTGGCTATAATGCTATCTCTCTTGTCTAAAGATTTTTATAAGATTGTATCTGTTCCCCAGGTTGATTTTAAATATTCAAGCCTGTTTGACTATTATCTTTTGATGATTGCTGTTCTCTTTGTGTTTTATAACTTGCCCGTGTTGATTATCTCCCTTCAAGATTCAGCAAGATCGAATACTGCAAAAATAAATTTAAATAATCACCTCGCCATTCGTTTTCTTGCCTTTAATGCCATTGGATTCGCTGTGGTGTTTGGATTTAGCGGATTTAATTTTCCCGATGTTATAACTTATTATCTCGTGTCATTTGTTTTTGTTTTTTCTTCAATATTTTCCCTGAATAAAATTTTTAAATTTTATACTGAAAAAAAATCTTATGTGATTTCATGTCTGGGTAGTTTTATAATCTGTTTTCCTATGGTCATGATTATTTTCGGGATGAGAAATGAGGCCGTAGATGATAGCTTGTCTTATAAAGCTAGAGTAGAAAGTGTTATAAGTTTAAACTGGCTTAATTCTCATTTCACTGATGAGCAAATGTTGGGTTTCCTTAAAGAGGTAGACAATCGAGATTATAGAGAAATTCTAAGTCTTTTTGGAAACAAAGTGGATGTTCGTCAATCTTTGAAGTTGGTTGACAATGAAGTAAGAGCAAAGGGTTTTATCGATTTTCATTCAAGACCTTATAATGAGGACATTGTAAGAGATATTATTAGTCATATGGCAAAGTTAATGGATAGTAAAAAATTAGAGTTTGGTTTTGCACAATATTCCCATTCCTTTTTCATCAAACAGAAAGCAAATGATTTATACATACAAGAACTTATAAAATCAGGTCATCCCTATAATCAGTTAGCCTCAATATATTTAGCGAAAAACTCCTTTGAACCACAAAAATTTTTAGATTTTTATAAAATGAATTTAGCCATTTTGGATAGATCAGTCGTGAGCGATAGTTTTGTACGTAGATCTATAAACTTAAAATAAGTGAACTAGATAAATCGGTTTGGTATTACAAACTTAAAGCTGCTTAGGTGGATTAATAAGAGAGAGAATTCTCTTTTTAAGTTTTTTAAATTGATGATTAACCATAATCACTTCAATTTTTTCGTTCATAATTTTATTCATAAGGCTTGAGCTCGAAAACCTCTCGAGAGGATCGATCACTTCGACTGTTTCGTTCAACTTATTGAGTACAAAAACAGTTGCTCCTGTCGTTGTTATGACTGAGGGAACGAGAGCCACGGTTCCAATCGCAACGCTTTCATCCCAGCCAGTTGTCCTTTGAACAATTTTATAAGCTGATGGTAAAATAAATCTCGTGAGAGCTCGAAAAAAAACTCCGCCGACGATAACTTCAGCTGAGCCTATGATTGTTCCTTTGGTTGCTTCGGCAAAACGGATAAAATTTAATCTAGATGAACTCACTCGAGAACTAAAATCCGTTGTAATGGGTGAGCATATTGGGGTCTTTAAATCTCCCTTACATTGTTCAAAAAAATGAGTTTTCTCAGAGATGTCCTGATTAAAAGTGGATCTAACTCTTATAAATAAGCCTTGGGAGTCATAATCAGCTGGAAGAATAAAGACTGATTTTGCCGCTTGAGCCAAAAAGCTAAATGTCAAAAGAACGAAAATGAGAAGTGTTTTTTTCATGATCCTATCTATAATGAAGCTTTCTTAACGGGGAAAGTAATTTCAAAAGTTAGGAAAAAAATACAGACCTAATCGTTTTTGTTCCCTATTAATTGGTCTTTTCGGCTAGTGAATAATCATGAATTTAATTTTTCTGTTTATTCTATTTCAGTCATTTGTATTTGCTAGCTGCGAGCCGTCCGGTCAAGATGGAAGCTTGAGCTTTGAAGATTTTCCCTGGAACATTGATTTAGTGCAGGTTCAAAAAAATGCTGATAATCTCTATAGGTCTCCTCAAAGGTTAAAAGACAGAGCTTATAAAGTCGGTTCAAGAATATTGCTCCCCATAGAAACTCCAAATGGTTTAGTTCCAGTTGAATTAAAAACTGATTTCCTTCAGCGAGTCACAAGCCACATTGAGTTCATGCTGAAAAATAATTATGCCGATGTCGTGAATTTTTCAGACCTTGGTCACTCACACTTTCTTATTCCCGAGGATTATTATTTAAAAGAAATAGATAAAATAAAACCAGACAAGATTGATCAAGCCTACAAAAAAATTTTTAATCATTCAGAGAATCTTATTCTTTATCACACAGCTGAACAGATTCAATTCTTTGACGAAGATGGAAACTCATTAAACGATAGGTATCTTCAATGGAGATATTACACTCGAAATATTCTGGCGGAAAATAAGATTGGTGGAAAGATCTATCCTGTTCAGAACCTTGAATCGAAGTATAACACTTTAAAGGGTCTCGGAGG
>Ga0255183_1000197_pt1 | contig 26755 bp, 25 predicted proteins | sample Atl_UVDOM_RepB_8_FD_183638 | JGI IMG/M metagenome (GOLD analysis project Ga0255183, IMG submission 183638) | Freshwater microbial communities from Altamaha River, Georgia, United States - Atl_UVDOM_RepB_8d | ecosystem: Environmental > Aquatic > Freshwater > River | place: USA: Georgia...
TTTAATTTCGGGTAAAAAACAAATAAAACAATCAAGAAAAATAATATATATGCCAACTCTTCGTGGAGCACCTGGAAGTAATTTTAATGGTTTGTACAATTGTGGGTTTGATTATTTAAGGTGGGACAAATTTCTAAGAGATTATCAATATGAACTTGATATCAAAATGCATCCAGCCCAAAACATTGGGCAAGATGAGATGGAAAAAATTGCACAATGTACAAATATTAAATTACTAATAGATGCAGATGACATATATAACTACTTGGGCGAATATGATATATTAATTTCAGACTATTCAGGGGTATATTTTGATTTCTTGCTGACCGGAAAACCGATCGTGATTGCTGCAATTGATTTGGAACGTTACCAGAGTGAAGATAGGGCACTGTATTACCAACCAGACGACATATATGTGGACGAGCCATGTCGAGATTGGAGTGCAGTGATGCATCGACTTGACGACTATCTGGCAAACCCTAGCAAACAATGCATGAGTTCAAGATATTTAACGCTTCAGCGTCGATTTCATGCGCACACAGATTCTTGTTCTTCTGAGCGAGTTGCAAATCAGATTATGCAGCTTGTTGATAGAGGATACAGTGAATAAGAGTAAAACATGCCATTGTTAAATATTAAAGACATGGGTAAGCCAAATTTTTTGGCGGTAACATGCATAACAAGTATGCTTTGCTTACCGAGATCTTATGCGGCAATAAAGCTTTCATTCTTGTTGTTGTATGTATTTCAACAGTGCATCAAAATATTGTTGGGGAAAAAAATATACATCAACGGGAATATTTTATTTTTTTACCTCTGTGTCATGATGCTTGGTGCTGTATGGTCGCTGATTGGATTGGTGCACGGAAATCCTACCGCAGCAATTTATGATCACCTCAGGCTATACATAGGGTGGGGACTTGCTTATTTAATTTTTCTATCACTGCTGAGGATGGATGGAGTCATTAACATACATTATTCAGTTGTTGTATCAGCCATCATTATTTTTGGTATGAATTTATTTGCACTACTAGATCATGCGGGTGGTTTCGGCATGATTTCTGATGAAATCAAGAAAGAATTGGATATGTATGTTGGAATACACGGTGGGTACATTCAAATCACAACACATAATATTGGTTCATTGTTTTTCATACTGCCATATTTAACCATGCTTTATTTAAACAAAAATAAATTTGAAGCTACAAAATTAAATAATGAAAAGATAGCTTTGATGTTGTCACTAATTGTTGCAGTGATTTCAGGTCGGAGAGCTTTGTGGATAAGCATTATTCTTTTGCCATTTTTTTTTATTTTTATTCAAAACATGATGAATTCAAGTGGATCTGAATTCGTGTTCAAAAGGACAAGCCAGTATAAAAAAATGGTATGGATATTTGTTATCATAATTTTGTCAGTGATTGCCGCTGTTTTATTATTAAGCAAGGGCGGCGAAACAGTCAGCCATTTAATTGCTGCTTTTTCTGCTGAAGACGAGCGCACCATACAGATGGGCTATTTGCTGAGATCTTGGTCAGATAACCCTTTTTGGGGGACGGGATTTGGTGGATACGCTGGGTACACACGTAACGAAGTTGCGCCATGGCTGTATGAGCTAACATATCACCAGATATTGCTCAATTTTGGACTACTAGGTTGCGGTTTAATCACAATAATATTTATTTCATTTTGTAAGAAAGCTATTAATAAAATGAACAAAATGAGTATTGAGGGAATATTAAAACAATCTATTTTTGGGGGATTAATTGTTTTCTTGATAGCAGCTTATTCGAATCCCTATCTTGGATCTTTTGACTTTTTGTTTGTTCTAGGAATGCTGCCATTTTTGGGTGCACATCCAATATCGGATATTCGAATTTCTAATGAAATGAAAAGTTCTATGGCTAAATAAAGTAATGGTTAAAAAAATTATTTCGATTGTTGTTTCTTTCAATGGTGGCGATAAGATTGCGAAGACAATTTCGGCACTAATGGAAGTTACTGATTTTATAGTTGTAATAGATAATGGTTCTACTAGCGAGAATTTACAAATAATAGAGAATTTATGCGATGATTCAGTTGTAATGATAAAGTTAAATGAAAATAAAGGTATTGGCTATGCTCTCAATGTGGGTGTAAATTTCGCAAAAAAAAATGGGTATGATTGGGTTCTTACCATGGATCAAGACACAATAGTGTCATCGTCATTAGTAGCTGCTTTTAAAAAATATTCGGAATTTAACCCAAGCGTCATGTTTATGGCACCAGTAGTGATTGACAGAAATAAGCAACTAAGACATTCAAAAAATTGTTTGCTTGATTATGCAATAACTTCGGGAAATTTATTAAATATTGGAATATTTAGTAAAATTGGTTTGTATAATGAACAGCTATTCATTGATGGCGTTGATTTTGATTTCTCTCTACGCGCAAGGAATGCTGGCATTGAGATACACGAAGTCAATCAGGCAGTTATTTACCATGAGTTGGGTGACGAGCACGGAGAAGTGGGTTGGTTAAGCAAATTTTACAGTCGTCATTCACCGACAAGACGATATTACATTTATAGAAATTTATTTTTTTTGCTGAAAAATTATTCGCTTACTAACCCCACATTTGCTATTAAAACAATGCTGTCTCATGTTCTAATGTTTTTCGCAATTTTAATTTACGAACATGATGGCAATGGTAGAGAAAGTCGAAAATTAATTTGGTTGGGAATAAAGGATTATTTCTCTGGAAGGATGGGTCCAATCAACACGGAAAAAAAGGTTTAAGATGAAAATCGCATTTGTAGTTACTAATTATAATAATTCAAGATATACAAAAGCATTACTTGAATCTCTATCAAAGTCGAGAAATTTTAATAACCTTTTTGTCGTCATTGTTGAGAATGACTCAGTTGAAGAAGATAAAATAAAACTTCGTCTTTTAAAAACTCTCTACGTTAATGTATGTATTCTCGAAAATGAAACTAACATGGGCTATTTTAGAGGGCTGAACGTTGGTCTTGAGCATCTAAGGAACAGTCATTTTGATGCTGATGTTGTTATAGTCGGAAATAATGATTTGGTTTTTCCGCAAAATTTTTGTGATGAATTGGTCATTGCTGTTTCACAACATTCAGATAAGCCGGTCATTGCCCCTGATTTAGTCACTCTCGATGGGGTGCATCAGAACCCGCACGTCAGTAGTGGTATAAGTCGCTTTAGAGTGTTTGTGTGGGATTTGTATTATTCAAACTATTATTTAGGTGTATTGATTAAATTTTTGGCTGGTAAGCTTAAGTTCTTGTCGGCACGCGGTGATGAGCAGGCTTATCGAAAAGCTGGATTTATCTCTGAGGGTTATGGTGCCTGTTACATTTTGAACAGGCTTTTTTTTAAAGAATTTGGACTTCTTGACGCACCCACATTTTTAATGGGGGAGGAGTTTTTCCTTAAAAAACAACTTGAGTCAAAAGGATACAAGACATACTATGAGCCCTACATTAGGGTAGAGCACCATGATCACGCAACAACTGGGAAAATTCCAAGTAGAAAAATGTGGGAGATTGCGAAAGAGTCACATGTTATTTATAAAAAATATCTAAAGAAAAATTGAAAAATTCCTATGTACTTTAATTTGTATTAAAAATGTTGTCTCTCAGTTAGGGATGAAATTAGGGTAATCCTCCCTTAGGATAATGCAGATGACTAAAAAACAAGTTCTGCAAAATTTTATTTTTATATTTTTTAAAATAATAAATAATTCAGAGAAATTTTTCATGATTATCAGCTTGACTTTATTGAACGTCAGAATCTTAGCCATCTGGTGTACAATTTGTTCGGTGGTTGTACTTGAACCCATGGCTTTATCAAGTCGGTGGGGCGGTAGCATTGTTACATGCCGCAATTTGTTTTGAGGCAATCATAGAGTATGATCTTACAGCCTTGGAATAAAAGTTTCCTTTTGTCAACAAGAATCATTAAAAATTATTTGGCTCTAGGCGCTGTCCAAATTGTTGGGTACCTAGCACCTTTTGCGGTGTTGATCCACTTAACCAAGACGCTTGGTTTAGATGCTTACGGCGTAGTTGCCTATAGTCAAGGCATTGCTGGGTTGACGTCTGTTGTCCTTGACCTTGGATTTGGATTGTCTGCCACTAACAAAGTTTCGAAGCTACGCAGCCACAGAGAGTATGTCTCGCAGCTACTTGGCGCTGTCATGCTGATCAAACTTGCATTGATTGTACTGGTAATGTTTTCAATCCTGCTTTATGCGCTGACAACTGTCAAGTACCAAGAGTACCGTTTGCTTTTTTTACTTTCAGTCGTTCCTACCGCTTTGTTTGGTCTTATACCGATTTGGTTGTTCCAGGGCGTAGAGAGGATGAAATACATTGCCGCCTTTGTTGTCATGGAGAAAGTGACCTACGTTTTTCTCATCTACATGCTTGTGCGAGATACGGGGGACTACCTTTGGGTACCAATCACGGCAGGTTTCACCCAATTCGTCGCTTTGGTGATCTCATTGGTCTTAGTCTACAGGCTGGGTTTTTGGATACAGACTCCCAGTAAAAAATTTATAGCTTACTGCTTCAAATTTACCAGGCATTTTTTCTTGTCAAGACTTGCTGTTGCCTCATACATGAGCGGCGCAACTGTTATCTTGGGTCTTACATCGCAACCAGCTGCAGTCGCGATTTACTCAATGGCTGAGCAGTTGTACAAGGCTATGCAAAGTGCAGTTGGACCAGTTGCGATGGCAACGTACCCCTACATGTCGAAGGAAAAAAATGTTTTCCTCATGTTCAAAATCACGGCAGTAACGGTTTTAACAGTATTGGGCTGCGCTGTGTTTGGATTCTTTGTTAGTCCATTTCTGATCGAAACAATCTTTGATCAAAGTTGGCTGCAAAGCATACCGGTGTTAAACATTTTTTTTATCGCCATTATTGTTCATACAGCCGCAGTCATGATGGGCTATCCACTTGCAGCCTCTGTAGGAAAAGTTGGTATCGCTAACGACTCAGTCATCACAGGATCCATCATCTATCTAGTCTTGTTGATCGCTTTTTATCTTCTTGGCTGGATTAGCCCAGAAATCTTAGCTTTGCTCATGGTTATTGGCGAACTATGTGTATTGTTTCATCGTGCTTATGTTTTACTGCCCATAGCCATTCATCAGCACCAATTCACCTTGCAGAGGAAACCGAATTTATGAGTAAGACAGTGTACGTTGGCATGAGTGCAGACCTGGTTCACCCGGGGCATTTGAACATCATCAAGCGTGCCGCTGAATTGGGAGAGGTAACGGTTGGCCTGCTCACTGATAAAGCCATTGCAAGCTACAAGCGTGTGCCTTACATGACATTTGAGCAGCGCCGCATTGTCGTGGAAAATCTCAAGGGCGTCACAAAAGTCATTCCACAAGAGACTTTGGACTATGTTCCCAACTTGACATCGATGCGACCTGATTTTGTTGTTCACGGCGACGATTGGCGTGAAGGTGTACAAAGGGAAACACGACAAAAGGTGATCGATGCCCTTAAAGTATGGGGAGGTGAGCTAATCGAGGTGCCTTATACAGAGGGGATATCCTCCACTGCTTTGCAAAAAGCCCTCAAGGAAGTAGGTACCACCCCAGCTGTCCGTCTTGGTAGGTTGCGTCGATTGTTACAGGTCAAGCCAGTTGTACGTTTTTTGGATCTACACAACGCCTTGAGTGGTCTTATTATTGAAAATACGTCTGTTCAAATGCCAGATGGAACAAAGCGAGAGTTCGATGGCATGTGGGGCAGTAGTCTGACTGACTCAACAGCCAAAGGTAAGCCTGATATTGAGGCGGTGGATGTGAGTGCAAGGATGACGACTCTCAACGAAGTTTTGGAGGTCACAACAAAACCGATCGTCTACGATGGCGATACCGGTGGTCAACCTGAACACTTTGTTTTTACAGTTCGAACGCTTGAACGGCTTGGCGTTTCAGCTGTCATCATTGAAGACAAGTCTGGTCTTAAGAAAAACTCTCTCTTTGGAACGGATGTTGAACAAACACAAGAGGATATTCCAGCGTTTTGCGAAAAAATTCGCATGGGTAAAAACGCGCAAAGCACTGATGATTTCATGATCATTGCTCGTATTGAAAGCCTAATACTTGACAAGGGAGTGGATGATGCAATGATGCGTGCAAAAGCGTATCTGGATGCAGGTGCTGATGGCATCATGATCCACAGCAGAAACAAATCTCCAGATGAGGTGTTTGAGTTTTGCAGGCGCTACAACCAGCTCCCAAACCGGAAAACACTGGTAGCTGTACCAACAAGCTACAACACGGTAACAGAAGATGAGCTTGCAGCGCACGGTGTCAATATTGTGATCTATGCAAACCACCTTTTACGAAGTGCGTACCCAGCCATGGTGGAGACTGCAAAATCCATCCTTGTGCACCAACGTTCAGCAGAATGCGACCAGAGGCTATTACCCATCAAGGACATTCTAGAGCTTATTCCCGGGACGAAATGATGATAGATCCTAGAGGTTTTTACGAGGCGTTGGATGCGCATGGTGTTGGGTTTTACGCTGGAGTGCCAGATTCATTGCTGGCTCATTTTTGTGCTTACGTGGATGATCAAGCTGGTCGCGAAAAGCACTTCATTACTGTCAATGAGGGTAACGCGGTAGCCTTGGCCATGGGTTTTCATTTGTCAACAGGAAAAATCGCAGCTGTTTACATGCAAAACTCTGGCCTCGGTAATGCTGTCAACCCATTGGCTTCACTGACTGACCCTGAGGTGTATCAGATTCCCATGCTCCTGATCATTGGTTGGCGTGGTGAACCGGGTATTAAAGATGAACCTCAGCATGTCAAGCAAGGCCGCATTACTTTAGAACAACTGAGTGTGCTGGGTATCCCTTATTGGACATTAGAAGCAGGGAGCGATGTCAAAAGCGTTCTTGATTCAGCATTTAAAAGCATCCACGAAAGAAATGCACCTGCTGCGCTTGTTGTAAAAAAAGACACCTTCTCAAAATACAAACCAAAAGAAAAAACCGCGGACATATTTTCATTCTCGAGAGAAGATGCCCTTGAAGAAATATTGAAATTAAGCAACCCTAATGATTTGATTGTCTCTACTACAGGTAAAACCTCCCGCGAAGTGTTTGAGTTAAGAGTCAAGCATCAACAGCCACAGAGAGATTTTTTGACAGTGGGCGGTATGGGCCACACATCATCGATTGCGCTTGGCGTAGCCTTAGGGCAACCAAATAGGCGAGTCATTTGTCTAGATGGGGATGGATCCCTCTTGATGCATATGGGTGCGATGGTTTCTATTGCCGACATCAAACCCTTACAGTTTATCCATGTATTACTAAACAACGGATCGCATGAGTCTGTTGGAGGTCAGTCAACCTCGGCACCGATTGTCGATTTTGAAATGCTTTCCAAATCTGTTGGGTACGCTGGATACGGTCGGGCGATTGACCTAGCTGGTTTACAAAAGTCTTGGAGAGAATTAAGTCTGGTGAAAGGACCGGTCTTATTGGAGGTCAAGATCATGAATGGATCTCGTGACGACCTTGGTCGACCAACAACCTCCCCGCAGCAAAACAAACGTTCATTCATGGAGGCAGCAGGTGTCTGAATCAGCTTGGCGCTACCACAACCCTGTGAACGTGGTTGTGGGTCCCATTGATACACTGCCAACTCATCTCCCAGGAAAACATGCTCTGTTGGTCACCACAAAAGGGTTTGTGCGCCGGGGGCTTGTCGATAAAATCAAAGCTTGGGTATCTCCCTGTCGTGTGACGGTTTGGGACGGTGTTAAGCCAAATCCTGACATGAAGGATTTGGATCGTGCCGGTTTCGAATTACGGAATGGATCCATTGATTGTGTGATTGGCCTTGGCGGTGGCAGTGCGATCGATGCTGCCAAAGCCTTAGCAACGCTGCTAAACATTGATGGTAAGGTCTCATTAACCAGCCACTTTAGAGATCAAGTCCCGATCAATTGGAGCTTGCGTTTGCCTTTGATTGCCATACCAACCACATCAGGTACAGGAGCTGAAGTCACGCCATTTCCAACAGTTTGGGATCATGAAAACCATAAAAAATACTCTTTGACAGGCGACTTTGTTTATCCTGATCTGGCAATGATGGATCCATCTCTTACGATGACACTCGGAAAAGACGAAACATTATTCCCAGCGCTCGATGCTGTCTCGCATGCGCTGGAGTCACTTTGGAATAAAAATCAAAATCCGATCACACGATCATTTGCATTACAGGCGCTATCATTATCTGCCTCCTCTTTACCCGATGTCATCAACAACCAAATGAGTTTGCAATCAAGGCAAAATTTGATGATGGCTAGCTTGCTTGCTGGACTGGCAATCAGTCAAACCAGAACAGCCATTGCACACTCGATTTCATATCCTTTAACCAGTCGTTTTGGTGTACCCCATGGTCTAGCTTGTAGTTTTACGCTACCGGTTTTGTTGGATTTAAACTGGGATATCCTGAATCAGGATGGTGAGCACTTGCCACTATTTTCCAAGTTGAAAACCATCCTGTCGTCTATGCAAATGCAAAGCATCATCAAAGGATATGCTAGTGAGGACACAATCATTGCACTTAAAAATGAAATGATCACTAAAAGCCGAAGTGAAAACTACCTTGGCCAATCCATCGAATCGTTGGAGCAATTGTTGCACAAGGCGCTAGCTTAAGATGAGTTACTTTATTTGTAAGACTTGCGTCATGGACACTTCTGACCCGAACATCCGGTTCGATTCAGATGGAGTCTGTGAATACTGTAACAACTTTAAAACAGAAATTAAGCCAAACTGGGATACAGGAGATAAGGGCAAGGCCCAGCTTGCAGCGCTCTCAGAGGAAATCAAGGCTGCGGGTAAAAACAAAGACTTTGATTGCATTATGGGCTTGTCCGGGGGATTGGACAGCTCATATGCAGCCTACGTGGCAAAAGAGAAAATGGGCCTCCGCCCACTTCTTTTTCACGTGGACGCGGGCTGGAATACGGACCAGGCTGTCGGCAATATTGAAAAGCTCGTTGACGGACTCGGCGTTGATTTATACACCGAGGTTATCAACTGGGAGGAAATGAAAGACTTGCAGGTTGCGTATTTCAAGTCACAGATTGCAGATCAGGATGCGCCTCAAGACATCGCTTTTTTTTCATCTTTGTATAAATTTGCGAGAAAGCATCGTATCAAATATGTGATTACGGGTGCGAATTATTCGACTGAGTGCTGTAGGGAGCCTGAAGAGTGGGGCGCTTATCCTGGCATTGACACATTGCTGGTCAATGATATTCATCGCCAATTCGGAAAGCGAAAACTGGAATCTTTCCCTATCGTTGATATTTTCACCTACAAAATCTTATATCAACGGTTGCTTGGCATGAAGGTAGTGAGGCCATTGAACCTGGTACCGTACATCAAAAAAGATGCTGAGGCTGAGCTACATGCCCGTTTTGGTTGGGAAAGGTTCCAGCATAAACATCATGAGTCTCGTTTTACGCGCTTTTATGAGGACTATTGGTTGCCACGCAAATTTGGTTACCAAAAGAGACGCGCACACTTTTCCAGTCTAATCATGACTGGACAGATGAGCAGAGAGGAGGCTATCGAAAGGCTTTCTCATCCAGAAATGTCAGAGCATTTTCTAAAACAAGAGTTTGAGTATGTGGCACACAAGTTGGGGCTGACTGTAGATGAGCTACAGGAAATTTTTGACCAACCCAACAAAACCTATAAAGACTATCAAAACAAAAGATGGGCGATTGGTTTGGGGGCAAGGGTGATGAGTCTTTTGGGATTGGAGCGGAGACTGTTTAGATGATCCGTGTTGTGGATTATGGTGTTGGCAATATCCAAGCATTTCTTACTATATACAAACGGCTTGGGATCTTGGCCGATAGGGCCTCCACCCAAATGGATTTGCTTGATGCCACTCACTTGATCCTTCCTGGTGTGGGTGCGTTTGATCATGCGATGCATTTGCTCAACCAATCGGGCCTACGTCCGACGCTTGAAGAATTGGTGCTCGGCAAAAAAATACCATTGCTTGGTGTTTGTGTGGGAATGCAAATGTTAGGCGCGAGTTCTGAAGAGGGCGTTTTACCCGGTCTAAACTGGGTTCCAGGACAGGTTCGATCATTTGCCAACACACCACAATCGTCTCTGTTACCCATGCCGCACATGGGCTGGAATGATCTGGAATTTCAGAACAAAGCCGTGCTTTTCAAGAATTTTGATCCCAACCCCAGATTCTACTTTTTACACTCGTTTTATTTTTCATGTGTAGATCCGAAACATGTCGCAGCAAGGGCCCGATACGGGCTGGATTTTGACTGTGTTGTATCCAATGAAAATATTCATGGCGTGCAGTGTCATCCTGAGAAAAGCCACCACCATGGCGTTCAGCTTTTGAAAAATTTTGCTGAGATTTGAGCGTGCTAAGACCTAGAATTATTCCCTGTCTTCTTGTGCACAAGGGTGGGTTGGTTAAGACTCGGGCTTTTAAGGATCCCAAATATGTGGGAGACCCGATTAATGCTGTGAAGATTTTCAATGAAAAAGAATCTGATGAACTGACCGTTTTTGATATCGATGCAAGTGTAAATGGAAAAGGGCCTGACTTTGAGATGATTGCCAAGTTGGCTGCCGAATGCCGGATGCCACTCTGCTATGGTGGCGGTGTGACTTCAGCTGAACAGGCATCACGAATGATTGATTTAGGCGTTGAGAAAGTAGCAATCAGTTCTGCTGCTGTCAGCAATCCAGAGTTATTGACTCAAGTTGCAAAAGCAATTGGTCGGCAAAGTGTGGTAGCGGTTATAGATGCTCGAAAAAAAACCGGTATGTTTGCCAAAGGGTATGAAGTTTGTACTCATAATGCGACTAAAACGCACAAGTTGGACCCGGTTGCTCTAGCCAAAACCTATCAGGACGCAGGCGCGGGTGAGATTGTGATCAACGCTGTCGACAAAGATGGGACGATGACGGGATACGACTTGATCCTTGCTAAACAAATTAGAGATGAAGTTCGCGTGCCGATGACAATCCTTGGCGGAGCAGGCTCATTGGATGACATGTCTAACCTTATCCAAGAGTGTGGTGTGATTGGCGCAGCTGCAGGCAGTCTTTTTGTTTTTAAGGGAAAGTATCGGGCCGTCTTGATCAATTACCCAACGCATGAACAGAAAGAACTACTTTTTTCAAGTGCCAAGTCTTAATCAACAATGCCAGCAAACATGTTTAAAAACAAAACACTTTTAATCACGGGTGGCACAGGCTCGTTTGGCAATGCGGTCTTAAAGGGCTTTTTGGACACGGACTTCAAGGAAATTCGGATCTTTAGCCGTGATGAAAAAAAGCAGGACGATATGCGAAAGCGCTACCGTAGCGCAAAACTTAAGTTTTATATTGGAGACGTTCGAGATCGCCGCGCTGTTGCTTCAGCGATGCGTGGTGTGGACTATGTTTTTCATGCTGCTGCACTCAAACAAGTACCGAGTTGTGAGTTTCACCCGATGGAAGCTGTGCGTACCAATATCCTTGGTACGGAAAATGTGTTGAACGAAGCCGTGAATGCATCCGTGCAACGTGTTGTCTGTCTCAGTACAGATAAAGCGGTTTATCCCATCAATGCCATGGGCATCAGCAAGGCCATGATGGAAAAAGTGATGGTTGCTGCCAGCCGAAATCTTGAGGGAACGAACACGGTCATTTGCGGAACAAGATACGGCAATGTGATGGCTAGTCGAGGCTCTGTGATCCCTCTCTTTGTAGAGCAAGTATTTGAGGGCAGGCCCATCACGATCACAGATCCGACCATGACACGTTTCATGATGACGCTAGCAGATGCAGTGGATCTGGTCTTGTATGCTTTTGAACATGGAAATAATGGGGATATTTTTGTTCAAAAGGCACCTGCTGCGACCGTGGATACGTTGACAAAAGCCTTGCTTCAAATGATGAATAGGCCTGATCATCCAGTTCATGTGATTGGATCACGCCATGGCGAGAAGCTCTATGAGGCATTATTGAGTCGCGAGGAAATGGTTTGCGCGGAGGATATGGGTAAATATTACCGCGTACCTGCTGATGGTAGAGATTTGAACTATGCCAAGTTTATTGATCAGGGAAGTCAGAGGATTACCCAAGCTCTTCATTCAGAAGACTATAACTCCCATAACACCACCCGTTTGTCAGTAGAGGAAATGAAACAACTTCTCCTCAAGTTGCCGTTCATGCAAAAAATCGCTAGAGGCGAGCACGTATTGGCTGAGGAATAAATCGTGGCAAAAGTCCTGATTACAGGTTCTGATGGTTTTATCGCGAAAAATTTGATTTTGCATTTTCGCGAGCGAAAGGCAGATGATGTCATTTGCTTTACCAGGCGTCACAAGTTGTCCGAATTGCCCGCCATGCTTGAGCAAGTTGACTTTGTTTTCCACTTGGCAGGTGTCAACCGACCGACAGACCCTGAGGAATTCAAGACTGGAAATACTGGTCTGACAGTTGCACTATGCGATGCGCTTGTTAACCGTACCTCAGAAAAAAGAAAACAAGCCTCCATCGTATTTAGCTCCTCTTCGCAGGCAAAGTTGGATAATCCCTATGGTCAGAGTAAGCGCGATGCAGAAAAGGCGTTGTTTCAACTAAGCAAAGCACACGGATTCCCCGTACACATATTTAGGTTGCCAAACGTTTTTGGGAAATGGGCTAAACCGAATTACAACTCTGCTGTAGCCACTTTTTGTCACAACATTGCTCACGGCCTCCCGATCACTATTCATGACCCTTCCTCGAGGCTGCAGCTTGCCTATGTTGACGATGTTTGCGAGCGGTTTTTGCAGTTGATGGATGGTGCGGACTCTTGTTTAGATGACAGTGGTTTTGAGAAAGTGTCACCTGTCTACAGCACAACCGTGGGTGAATTGGCAGAGACAATCACTCAGTTTAAAAGCAGCCGACAGAACTTGATGACAGAGCGAGTCGGTACTGGGTTGGTTCGTGCCCTTTACAGCACCTACGTCAGCTATTTGCCACACGATGCGTTTACCTACGATTTGCCCCTCCATGGTGATGCGCGTGGTGTATTTGTGGAAATGCTTAAAACGCCGGATTGTGGACAATTCAGTTACTTTACTGCCCACCCAGGCGTGACGAGGGGGGGGCACTATCACCATAGTAAAACCGAAAAGTTTTTGGTGATAAAAGGTCAAGCCCGTTTCAAGTTTCGCCACATGCAGACCAATGAGACTCAAGAGTTGATCGTGAGAGGGGATCGGCCACAGGTTGTTGAGACCGTGCCGGGTTGGACCCATGACATCACCAATATTGGATCAGATGAGATGGTCGTGATGCTGTGGGCAAACGAGGTGTTTGATCGTGCTCGGCCGGATACGTTTGCCTGCAGCCTTTAAATCATGATGAAAAAACTCAAAGTCTTGACTGTGGTTGGCACGCGTCCAGAAATCATTCGATTATCCCGCGTCCTTGCACAGCTTGATGCGCACTGTGACCATGTTCTAGTTCATACAGGACAAAATTATGACTATGAGCTAAATCAGGTTTTTTTTGATGATCTAGGCGTGAGAAAGCCTGATCACTTCTTGAACAGTGCTCAGGATAGTCATGGTGCCGCGCACACGATTGGAAATCTGATTATTGCCGTTGACAGGGTGTTGGCGGATGTCAGACCAGAGGCGATGCTTGTTTTGGGGGATACGAATAGCTGCTTGTCAGTCATCCCTGCCAAGCGTCGCAAAATCCCCATCTTTCACATGGAGGCAGGCAATCGATGCTTCGATTTGCGTGTACCTGAGGAGACCAATCGACGCATTGTCGACCACACCGCGGATGTCAATTTAACCTACAGCTCAATCGCACGGGAATATTTGTTGCGAGAGGGGCTGCCACCTGACTTGGTGATCAAGACGGGTAGCCCAATGTTTGAGGTGCTGACTTATTACCGTTCAAAAATTGATGCGTCGGATGTCCTTTCTCGTCTTGGTTTGGAGGTCAATGGTTATTTTTTGGTCAGTGCCCATCGCGAAGAAAATATTGAGTCAGATCGTTCATTTGAAAAACTGGTTGCTGTACTCAATGCAGTAGCCCATGATTACCAACTGCCGGTCATCGTCTCTACGCATCCGCGTACACAAAATAGGATCAATTCCACGGGAGCGGTTTTTCATCCGATGATTCGATTGTTAAAGCCGCTTGGCTTTCATGATTACAACCGACTTCAATTATCAGCCAGGGCCGTGTTGTCCGACAGCGGTACCATCAGCGAAGAGTCTTCAATCATGAATTTTCCAGCGTTGAATCTTCGGGAGGCGCATGAGCGACCCGAGGGGATGGAAGAGGCTGCCGTCATGATGGTCGGATTGGAGGTTGAACGGGTACGTCAAGCCTTGGCTATTTTGGCCCTCCAGCCAAGGGGGCGCGCGCGCGATGATCCTCATGGCATACGTCCAGTTTCTGACTACAGCATGCCAAATGTCTCTGACAAGGTGCTGCGGATCATTTATAGCTATACCGACTATGTCAACCGTGTTGTCTGGAAAAAATACTGACAGTGGTTCAAAAATCGACCATGAAAAACCGGATCATCCTGTTGACACAATGGTTTGACCCAGAGCCGAGTTTCAAAGGCATGGTTTTTGCCAGGGAGTTGCAACGTATTGGTTATCAGGTCGAGGTCATCACAGGGTTCCCAAATTATCCTGGGGGTAAGGTTTACCCGGGTTATAGGGTGAAATGGATCCAGCGTGAAGTGATCGATGGGGTTCAGATTACCAGGGTTCCTCTCTATCCAAGCCATGATCAGTCTGCTTTAAAACGAATCTTTAACTACGTGAGTTTTGCAGCCTCTGCCACTATTTACGGAGTTTTATGTGCAAAGCGTGCTGCAGTTCTTTATGCATATCACCCACCGTTGACCGTTGGCATGGCGGCAGCGGTCATCAAGTTCTTTCGACGAACGCCAATTGTCTATGACATCCAAGACATGTGGCCAGACACACTGAAAGCGACTGGCATGCTGAGCAATGCCTCTGCGCTTCGTATTGTGGATAGGATCTGTCGTTGGGTATACCAGCGCGTGGACCATATTGTGGTGCTATCCCCTGGGTTTAAGCGTGTGTTGCTCTCCCGTCAAGTACCAGAAAAAAAAGTCAGTGTGATATTTAACTGGGCTGATGAAACCTCGCTATCCACACCGGCAGGGAAATTGCATGCTGATTTTCCATCTGACAAATATTTCCGAATCGTGTTTGCAGGAAACATGGGTACAGCTCAATCACTAGATTTTGTGTTGGATGCAGCGCAACTTTTGCAATCCAGAGACAGTAGAGTACGTTGGGTATTTATTGGAGGCGGGCTAGAGGTCCAGCGCCTTAAAGACGAGACATCTAAACGTGCGCTTTTTAATGTGACTTTCTTGCCAGCAGTGCCGATGCGAGAGGTCGGTCAGTATTTGAAAAATGCAGACGCATTACTGGTTCATTTGAGAAAAGACCCATTGTTTGCCATCACCATACCATCCAAGACACAGGCTTATATGGCAGTTGGAAAACCCATCCTCATGGGTGTGGATGGCGATGCGTCAGAACTGGTCCGAGAGTCAGGTGCTGGTGTTATTGCAGAGTCTCAAAACGCAGCGTCAATTGCACAAGCCGCAGAATTTCTCGCAAAGTCGCCCCAAGAACAACTAGATAAAATGGCCGAAAAAGCCAGGCATTACTATGATGAACATCTTTCGCTCGAACGTGGTGTAAAACAGTTTCATGACATTTTCCAAACGCTGATAAAGCCTTGCATTGAGGGGAACCCTTGAAACGGCTTTTTGACTTGGTGTTAGCAACATTAGCGCTTTTCGCGCTAATGATCCCCTTTGTAATTCTCATCCTGATTGTAAAAAAGGAACTCGGTAGCCCTGTTTTTTTTCGGCAAATCAGGCCTGGTTTGCATGGCAAACCATTTGAGATGATTAAGTTACGAACAATGACAGATGAGCGGGATGCAAATGGTGACTTTTTGCCTGATTCAGTCAGGTTGACCAAATTTGGACGTTTTTTGCGCTCAAGCAGCTTGGATGAATTGCCAGAGCTATGGAATGTATTGAAGGGTGAAATGAGCCTTGTTGGTCCTCGACCACTTCTAGTCAGATATTTACCTCTCTACACGGCCCATCAGGCTAGGCGACATGAGGTCAGGCCCGGAATAACCGGTTGGGCGCAGGTTAATGGAAGAAACTCCATCAGCTGGGAGGATAGATTAGACTTGGATGTATGGTATGTGAACAATAGATCCATGATGCTAGACCTGCGCATCATTTGGCTGACGATCAAAAAAGTGATTGCAAGAGAAGGTATCAGCGCTGATGGTGAAGCGACAATGAGCGAATTCAGAGGTTCTACTAGCTCAGACCACTCGAGTAAAAGGATCACTCACTAAGTTTGATCTCACATCAATAAAACTGTTAGCAAAATTAATGATAGCAATGAAAAAAATTAAACTTGAATATGTTTCAAGCATCACTTTTTCGCCAATTGCCAAGGAAATTAAAAAGAAAACAAACCTTGAGATTGAAATTGTCGCGAATGATATCTTTCAACACATCCAAAGGCTAAGTAGAAGTGATTTGACCAACAGCACGGATGTGTTGATCGTGTACCTCACGAAAGACATGTTTTTGGAGGGATGGTCGAATGGAAAAGAAAAAACCTCAGGAGATCACGTCATTACTTTGCTTGATCAGTTTTTGCAAAAAAATGGGTTGATTTGGGTCATTATTAACACGATTGATACTGAAGCGAATAATGAATTAGTGGGCCTGGATAAAGCCCGGCTTATTGCCTACCTTCATGAGATCAATTTTAGGTTGGCTTCGCTTGTATTGAAACATAAGCAGCTGAGAATCGTGGATGCGACTTCATGCTTAGCGAGGATAGGAATAAACAATTCGATTAGTGTAAAAAATGAACTGGTGATGAGGTTGCCCTATCGAGCTGAGGCAATCGATAAGCTTTCAAATGAATATGTCCAAATATTGGAACAAATATATTTTCCGAGAAAAAAAGTTATTGTTGTTGATGCAGACAATACACTTTGGGGCGGCATACTAGGAGAGGATGGTTTGACCGGCATTAAAATTGATCCCTCAGACTACCCAGGATCAGCTTATTGGCTGTTCCAAGAGCAGTTAAAAAAAGCAAAAAATTCTGGATTAATTTTGGCAATGGTGAGCAAAAATAATGATGAAGATATTGTTGAGGCTTTTAATCATTTAAATATGCCCTTGAGGCTGGATGATTTCACAATTAGGCGTGTCAATTGGCAAGATAAGGCATCTAACATCCAAAATATATCTACCCAATTGAATCTAGGATTGGATTCGTTTATTTTTATTGATGACAATATTTTTGAAATTGAGCAAGTCAGGCACGCTATTCCAGGCATCGAGTGTTACCAGTTTGAGCATGATACTCCTGAAAAGGGGGTATCATTACTGGATAACATTCCATACTTATCTTCATGGGAAATATCAGCTGAGGATGCTAAAAAAACTGAACTTTATGCACAAGAGGTAATGCGTAACGAAACAAAAGTGAATTCAGGTTCATTGGAAGAGTATTTGAAATCACTCCAGTTAAAATTGGAATATGGTATTAACCGACAACAGCAGATTTTAAGAATTGCACAGTTAACGAATAAAACAAATCAGTTCAATCTAACAACACGCAGATATAGTGAAAGCGACATTCAGTCTTTGATGGATAATCATCGAGTATATGATTTTCGTGTTGTGGATCGATATGGTGATATGGGTATCGTTGGAGTGTGCATTGTTAAAGAAGGCAACATTGACTCTTTTCTGATGAGTTGTCGTGCCCTGGGCAGGGAAGTTGAATCAACAATGTTAAAAACCGTATGCGAGAATGAGATGCCTAATGTTCTCACGGCCGAGTACATTAGAACAAATAAAAATCAAATGGTGAGTCATTTTTATGAAATGAACGGCTTCATCTTGGTTAGTCAAAATGATGACTATAAGTATTACCGCAACGAGACCAAGCCCACACCTAAATTTACTATTGAAATAGCAGAGGTTCATTAATGTCGACAATAGACAGATTACTGATTGACGCCGCTGCCAAAGCCTTGGCAGAAGACTTGCCAACATTCAAACAAAATGTTTCAGCAACGTTTAACTTGTACGAAGAGGTGGACTCTTTTTCACTTGTAAACGTATTGTTGGAAACAGAGTCAGACGTAGAAAAAGCGACGGGTAAATATATTCCGCTTGCAAATGAAAAAATATTTGACGCCAGTCAATCACCCTTTTTGAAATGGACTGACTGGGTTTCCTACGTGGGTGACACCGTCAAGGGTGCAGGAATGCAAATATGAATGGTAAAGCTGAGTTTACATTTCAAAAACCCATCATTACAGGCATTGTCACGACTGTTGGTGCTGAGTTGCATCGCTTTGCGGATGAGGCTTCCATGTTTAGTCTCAATGACAAGGAGATACAGCGACTCATACAAGCTGTTGGGATCAATGAGCGTAGGATCATAAAAAACAAAGCAACAACGACGGCAGATCTCTGTGTGCAGTCCGCAACATCATTGTTGTCTGGACTGAGTGTGTCACCACAAAGCATTGATGCTCTCATCCTGGTGACTCAATCTCCTGACTACGCAGCACCATCCACCGCAATAAGCATTCAGCATCGTTTAGGGTTGAATGTTTCATCCATGGCCTTCGACATGAGGTTGGGGTGTAGCGGTTTTGTGTACGGGTTATCTGTTGCTTACAGCCTGATAGAAAGTGGGTTGGAAAGGATAATTTTATGCGTAGGTGATGTTGCGAGTCGATTTGTTCCCCCAAATGATCATTCGATTACGCCCATTATGGGTGATGCCGGATGTGCCATCATGATTGAAAAAGGGAAATCAACAAGTCATTTTCAACTTTATTCAGATGGGTCAGGTGAGCGTGCTTTATATATCCCAAATAGCGGATTAAGGAATGTCAGCGAAGACAAAGACTTGCCTGTACTCATGAAAATGGATGGCCCCCAGGTCTTTAATTTCACCCTGCAGCGTGTGCCTCAAATGATAGATTCTGTTATTCAGTATTCAAAAGTACAGCCAGATGAAATTGATTATTTTGTACTTCATCAGCCTAACAAATATATATTAAATAATATTCAAAAAAGAATGGGTGTGCCAGACTCAAAGTTTCCCAAGACCACTCAATCTGTTTATGGCAATCAAAACTCCGCATCCATTCCTGGGACAATTTCAGGATTTTTGAACACTGCTTATGAGACTGGAAGAATTCAGTCGTTATTTGCAGGATTCGGTATTGGGCTAAGTTGGGGAAGCTGTATCTTAGAAACGAATAAAATATTCGTACCTCCCGTGCAATTTGAAGATGATCAAAAATGAATAAAGCCGAGTTTTTATCAAAATTAGCAGACGTTCTTGACTACGATGGGATCATTCGATCCGACCAAGATATTGCAAGCATCGAAGAATGGGATTCACTGGGTGTTTTATCCGTCATCGAGCTGCTAAACGACATGGGGTTAAAAATTGATCCTGAAAAAATAATGGATCTTAACAATATTTCCTCGCTCATCAAGCTAGTAGAGCCTGTTCTAGAAGATTAGAATGGACAAAAAACATATCGTCGTGATCGGGGCTTCATCAGGTATTGGTGCGGCATGTGCGGTACATTTTTCGAAAAGTTGTGATGTAACCGGAATTTCACGTAGCGGGAGGATTCCAGAGGGTGTTAATTCTGAAAATTACTTTTCTCAGATCTGTAATGCAGCTTCCCTGGATGATCTTAAGGAATCCATCAGCAGTTCGATAAACAAGTTTGGCAAAATATCAACGATTATTGTCTCGGCGGGTCTTCAAAATATTAAACCCGTTAGAGCCTTCAAGGAAGCGGAGACTTTACAACTACTGACTGCTAACATTGCGATACCTTATTTCACTGCAACTGTTTTTGCATCCCAAAAATTTACACAATCTGATGCTGTGTTATGTCTAATTTCCTCCATTTCTGCGAAAAGACCAGAAACCGGAATTGTTTTGTATGGTGCCACGAAATCAGCAACAGAGTCATTGGTAGCTGGACTGGCCAAGGAGCTCGCACCACGTAGAGTGGTTGGCGTCTCGCCCGGCTGGCTTGATACACCCATGACCCAGCAGTTTCCCCATATTTATACTAAGGATTTTATTCAACATCTCAATGAAAAAACACCACTTGGCGGAATCTGTGAGCAAGATGTAGTCAATACAATTGAATTTTTATCATCTCCCTCTGCATCAAAGATAACTGGCCAAGTTTTAGTGGTTGATGGTGGGGCATCGCTTTGAAAAAATTGCATCATATTGGTTATGTGGTTGAGGATATTGATGATTTTAAAAAATCATTGCCATCAATGAGCACAATTGCAGTAGTCAATGATCCTATTCAACATGCTCGGATTGAGCTCTTGGCATCTGAACAAGGCAGTTACATAGAGTTAATTGAACCTGCCAGCCCTGATGCTTTTACCTGGAATTTTTTGAAAAAAAAGGGACAAGGGCCTCATCACATATGTTATGAGGGTTATTCTCAGGATGAACTGAACAGTTTGTTTCTTGAGAAAAAAATGATCAAGCTAAGAGGACCAATCCCTGCAGTACTATTTGACAGGCAAGTTATTTTTGCGATGTCCAGGACGAAATGCATTATTGAGTTCATTTTATGAGAATAGGTCTGATTGGTGGTGGTGGTTTGGCTAAAGAGGTATCTGAGATTGCGACCTTGAATGGCTATGACATAGCTGGCTATTTTGCTGACCAACCAGGAACGACACGGTGGAAATATTTGGGTGCTTTTGATGATGTTTTATATCACAGAAGTGATATGCAGTTTACACTTTGTATCGGTGCAGTTAATGCTGATGGGGTCAGTCGACGCAGGGCGTTAATTGATTATTTTTCAAAGTCCAACATTAACTTCGCTAACCTAATATCTCCACATGCTGTTGTCTCGGAGGGCGTGATCCTTGGAAAGGGTCTGATTGTTGCTCATGGCGTTGTATTGAGCGTGGGTGCAATGATAGGTGACTTCTGTCTCTTAAATACAAATTCAGTCGTTGGTCACGATGCGAATGTCGGTTCCAACTGCATATTGGCTCCTCTAAGCTTCTTAGGTGGAAACACATTTCTTGAGCAGGATGTGATTATTGCACCACATGCTTCAGTATTGGAAGGGCGCAAAATTCACTCGGGTTGTGTGGTGGGAACTGGCGCTGTTGTTTACCGTGATTTGAAATCAAACTCCACTGTCATGCCGGTGGTCACCAAAACATTGAAATTTCAATGATCTTTATCAAGCATTACTACCGAGTAAGAGGTTGGTAACGTGTTAAACACTCCATTTTCACCATGGCCTAAATTTACGGATGAAGAAGCCGATGCGGTTAAACAAGTCGTGCTCAGCAACAAAGTGAATTACTGGACAGGTACAGAAACACGTGAGTTTGAAAAAGAATTCGCAGCATGGTGTGGAACCAGCCATGCCATTGCTCTAGCAAATGGGACACTTGCCCTTGACATTGCACTAAAGGCCCTTGACATTGGGCCTGGAGACGAGGTTGTGGTGACACCTCGCAGTTTTATCGCTAGTGTTTCCTGTGTTGTAAATGCGGGTGCAATCCCTGTCTTTGCTGATGTTGATCCTGACAGCGGGAATATCAGTGCAAAAACGATTGCAAAGGTTCTGACACCGCGAACAAAGGCTATTGTGTGTGTCCACTTAGCTGGCTGGCCTTGTGACATGGATCCAATCATGTTGCTTGCTCATGAGCATGGCATCAAGGTGATTGAGGATTGCGCCCAAGCCCATGGTGCTTATTACAAGGGTCGATCAGTCGGCAGCATTGGGCATATTGGTGCTTGGAGTTTTTGCCAAGACAAAATCATGACCACAGGTGGTGAGGGCGGCATGGTGACCACAAATGATGAGTCACTATGGCGAATCATGTGGTCTTACAAAGATCACGGGAAAAGCTACGAAGCGGTCTATCAAAGACAGCATCCTCCGGGGTTTCGTTGGCTGCACGAGAGCTTTGGAACCAATTGGCGCATGCTTGAGATGCAGGCCGTCATTGGTCGTATTCAGCTTAAGCGTATGGATGAGTGGACTCGGGTGCGAAACGGTCATGCTGAGTTGTTGATTCGTGCGCTCACGTCTTTTGCAGGAGACGATGGTTGCATTCGATTGCCAAAACTTGATCAATCAGGAGGGAGCATTCATGCCTATTACAAACTTTATTGTTACGTCAATCCTTTGAGACTTGCTCCAGGCTGGTCACGTGACCGTATCATCGATGCAATCAATGCCGAGGGAGTGCCGTGCTATCAAGGTTCTTGTTCTGAGATATATCTAGAAAAGGCGTTTGATCAGACTGGCTGGAGACCGTTAGAGCGCTTGCCAGTTGCACGTCAACTTGGTGAAACGAGCTTGATGTTTTTGGTGCATCCCACGATAACGAGTGAAGAAATCAACAAAGCTGCTAGAGCCATCTCAGCTGTTTTGAATGGTGCCCGCGGTGCTTAGTCTCCATGCCAAAGAAGTTTTAAGATTTTTCAAGTCTCTTCTTTATGTCTAGTTTCTTACCTAGTCAGTTAGGGCGCTTAGCTGAGTTAATTTTGGTCTTGTCCCGACCAGTCAAGAGATTGATTGTGCTCATGCTTGACGTCGCCCTTTGCTTGATATCTGTTTGGCTATCTTTTTATCTAAGACTTGGGGAATTTTTCCCACTGGATTTATCAACATTATGGCCATCGATATTATCCGTCTTGATTGCTATTCCCCTCTTTATCACCTCAGGTTTGTATCGAGCAATCTTTCGATATAGCGGATTGCCAGCCATGCTTGCCGTTGGACGAGCCATGGTGATTTACGGATTGATCTTTGCCAGCATTTTTACATTTTGGGGAATGGAGAATGTACCGCGCACAGTTGGGTTGATCCAACCTATGGTGCTTTTTTTACTCATTGGTGCATCACGAGCAACTGCTCGAATCTGGCTGGGTGGTCTTTATCATAAAAAGTTACGTAAAGATGGATTGCCGCAGGCTCTTGTGTATGGGGCAGGCAGTGCAGGCAGACAGCTCGCTTCCGCAATGGTCAATAGTCCGGAAATGCGAGTGGTTGGATTTTTGGATGATGATGAAAGATTGCATGGCCATGTGCTCAATGGTTTGCCGATCCTCAGCCCTGCAGATTTGTCTGAGATACTAATAGAAATTCAAGTAACAGATGTTTTGTTGGCGTTGCCTTCAGTATCACGTAGACGGCGTAATGAGATATTGGAAAGTTTGAAGCCTCACAAAGTGGCAGTCCGAACTCTGCCAGGGTTGAGTGATATTGCGACAGGCAAAGTCAGCTTAAGTGATTTAAGAGACCTTGACATCGACGATCTACTTGGAAGAGAGCCTGTAGCGCCCAACCAAATCTTAATGACCAAAAATATCCACAACAAAGTTGTTCTCGTGACCGGGGCTGGGGGGTCGATTGGAAGTGAGCTTTGCCGACAAATTTTGTCTGTTGGTTCGGTGAAGTTACTTTTAGTTGAGTTGAGTGAATACGCTCTTTACACGATTCATCAAGAGCTTGAAGAAAAACTAAAAAGCTCAGGGGATGACAAACTTACAGTTTTGGTGCCGTTGCTGGCATCAGCACAAGATACAGAGCGAATGAACGAAATCATGTCGACTTGGCATCCCGATACTGTTTATCACGCTGCTGCATACAAACATGTACCCTTGGTAGAACACAATCCAGCTGAAGGTGTTAAGAATAATGTATTCGGAACTTTGTGTACTGCACAAGCCGCAGCAGATCATGGAGTTTCAGATTTTGTTTTAGTGAGCACGGATAAGGCAGTACGCCCTACCAACGTCATGGGGGCTAGCAAACGACTAGCGGAGATGGTTCTGCAGGCAATGGCTGCAACTAATACTAAAACAAAATTTTCTATGGTTCGTTTTGGCAATGTTCTTGGATCGTCTGGTTCGGTCGTGCCAAGGTTTCGGCAGCAAATCAGAGATGGGGGTCCCATCACGCTAACGCACCCAGAAATTACTCGATACTTCATGACAATTCCGGAGGCCGCACAGCTCGTCATTCAAGCTGCAGCTATGTCCAAGGGCGGCGATGTATTTGTGCTGGACATGGGCGAGCCAGTCAAGATAATTGATTTGGCAAGAAGAATTGTAGAGCTAAGTGGCTTAACGATAAAAGATGAAACCAACCCTAATGGTGAAATAGAGATCGACGTCATCGGACTAAGGCCGGGTGAAAAGCTTTATGAGGAGTTGTTGATTGGTGAAAATCCCAAAACCACACAGCATCCACGGATCATTAGGGCAAGCGAAGAATTTATTCCTTGGTCTATTTTTGAAGAAAAATTGCATATATTAAAGATGGCATTAGATATTAATGATGTCAGTGTCATAAGAAAAATGATATCTGAGCTTGTTTCAGGTTACACACCTAATCAAGAAATAGTTGATTGGGTGTATTTGGAACAGGGGAATTTGTAGTAGAGTTCAAAAGTGAGGTGCAACACAATACCCTGAGGTATTGTGTTGCGATCAATACCAAATGCAAACATCTTAGGTAAGGTCTGAAAGAGTCCCCGAACTCATCGAGCCCGGGGTAAGTTGAATTGTCTGACTGATATATCCAGCAAAACTGAATCGATCATGAACTAATTGAGGAAGGTCTGAATAAAAGCTTTTGAGCATGATTTTCTAAGTGTTCAAACGCTTTTATTCAGACCTTCCTTCGCTGTGAAGAGAGAACCTTGATCCAATTGTGTCTTGAGCGAGGCTGTAATGACCCACTCAATTTCTCCTCAGGTGATAATCTTTTAAGGAGCACTTGATGAGTAAGATTGTGGGCGAAGATTTCAAACGCTGGACAGCTAAACGCAAGGCGGCACGGGTGATGGATATCATTCAGGGCAAGACTTCCATTTCAGAGGGCTCTATCCTTTGATCTTTCACCTTCAGAGGTGTAGAAATGGGTCGAGGAAGGTAAACGCGGTCTGGAAAACGCCTTGCGCTCCAATCCGCTGGCAATTCGTTGCGATAACGGGCCGGAGAACATCATTGGGACGATTCAGCGATCGGCAGAACATGTTGGGATTGCATTTCAATATATTCAGCCAGGCAAGCCGCAGCAAAATGGCATGTAGAAAGATTCAACCGAAAAGTCCGGTACGAATGGCTCAACCAATATTACTGGTCGGATTTGGATGAGGTCAGAGACTTCGCCACCCAGTGGGCCTGTTTTACAATCATGAACATCCAGACATGGCATTGGACGGATTTACACAGAAACAGCGGTTGGCCATGGCCGCATAGCTCTACTTCAAAATCCCCTTAAAAAGGGGAGGATTACCCCCCCCCAACCCTACCGAGGCCCTCAATTGAAAATCGCCATCGCTGGCACCGGCTACGTTGGCCTGTCTAACGCCATCCTCTTGGCACAGCACCACGAGGTGGTGGCGCTCGACATTGTGCCCGCCAGGGTCGACATGCTCAACCGCAAACAGTCGCCCATCGAAGACACTGACATCGAGCACTACCTGCAGCACAAGTCCATCAACCTGCGCGCCACGCTAGACAAGCATGACGCCTATGCGGGTGCCGACTACGTCATCATCGCTACCCCCACTGACTACGACCCTACCACCAACTACTTCAATACAAAGAGCATCGAGTCGGTTATTAGGGATGTCATGGCCATTAACCCCCAGGCGGTGATGGTGATCAAGAGCACCGTGCCTGTGGGCTACACCGCAAAAACCGCCCAAGCCATGGGCACGCCCAATCTGCTGTTTAGCCCCGAGTTTTTGCGCGAAGGCAAAGCCCTGCACGACAATCTGCACCCGAGCCGCATTGTGGTGGGCGAGCAATCTGATCGCGCTCAAGCCTTTTCCAACTTGCTCCAACAAGGCGCTATCAAGCAAGACGTGTCCGTGCTACTCACGCACAGCACCGAGGCCGAGGCCATCAAACTCTTTGCTAACACCTACCTGGCAATGCGAGTGGCCTTCTTTAACGAGCTCGACACCTACGCCGCCACACATGGGTTAGACACCCGACAGATCATTGACGGCGTGTGCCTAGACCCCCGCATTGGCAGCCACTACAACAACCCCAGCTTTGGCTATGGTGGCTACTGCCTGCCCAAAGACACCAAGCAGCTCTTGGCCAACTACCAAGATGTGCCGCAGACGCTAATCCAAGCCATTGTGAGTGCTAACAGCACTCGCAAAGACTTTATTGCCCAAGAGGTGGTGCAGCGCGCAGAGGCCCAAGCCCAGCGGGATCAGCAAAGCGGGATACTCGGCTCCAAGCCTGCGGTGGGTATTTACCGCCTCATCATGAAAGCCGGCAGCGACAATTACCGATCCAGCGCCATTCAAGGAGTGATGAAGCGCATCAAGGCCAAAGGTATTGAGGTAATTGTGTACGAGCCCGTGCTAAATCAGCCCGAGTTCTATCACTCAAGGGTAGTGAATGACTTGGCTGCGTTCAAGCAGCAGGCCAGCGTCATCATTGCTGTCATTGATCGAAATAATGGAGCCACCGGTTGTCGAAATTATGGAGCCACTTTTTGATCGTTTTTTACCCCTTCCGGTACCGCAA
>Ga0255183_1000199_pt1 | contig 26524 bp, 27 predicted proteins | sample Atl_UVDOM_RepB_8_FD_183638 | JGI IMG/M metagenome (GOLD analysis project Ga0255183, IMG submission 183638) | Freshwater microbial communities from Altamaha River, Georgia, United States - Atl_UVDOM_RepB_8d | ecosystem: Environmental > Aquatic > Freshwater > River | place: USA: Georgia...
CAGCTGCAAGAAAACGATAGGCAGCTTCGAGATCATCAATCGGTGTCGGGTGTTTAAATTCTGGGCTCAAACGATAATTAATATTGAAAACGGTATATCCATGAGAGGCGACAGATTTTGCGATAGAGCTCATGTCGGATTTATCTCTCGATCTCCAGCCTCCACCGTGAACTAAAATGACAACGGGAGAATTCTTTGGATCAAGCGGTAAGTAGAGGTCACCTGACTGACGCTCAATTTTCGCCTCAGTATAAAAAACATTCTCATTAAGTTTAAAGGGTTGATGTCCCTTATAGCTTGCGCACGATGTAACTGCGAGGGTCAGGAGAAGACTAACTTTTTTCATAAGATTCCTTTATTAACCTTACGTTTTTTTCCTAAAAACAGTTACTTTTCCTCACAATTTTTATCAAAAAAGTTAAATTTAAGGTTTTATTAGAAAAACTTATGAATTATTCCTTTTCTATCTGATTGCATAAGGGCTAGAATTTCTTGGATTTTTTGGAGTTTTAATGAAAAAGATTTTGTTTATCCTTTTGCTTTTGATCTCATTAGCCTCTCAGGCGAAAGAGCAAAAATTAGCTCGCATCACTTCAGAATTTGATACTGATGTTACTGAGTTTTTTGTCGATGTTATTGATAATAAAATAAATTCTCTTCGATATGTAACGACGATGGAAAATGGCGGTATCTTCACTGATCTTTCTATCCCAATTGAGAGGGCCATGGCAGATGGTGTTCTCCTTGCTGAAAGAGGGGGGCATGAAGCATTGAAGCTTTACACAGAAAGATTTAACCTCGAAAAAGGTGGAGATATTATCCTGAGCTATCTCTACAACGGAGTCACTGGAACCCGCCGTTTGCTCAAACTTTCACTAATCAAAGATGGGAATATTTTTTATCTTCTCGACCCTCAAGGGAAGAGAATCAATAAACTCTTCCTCACGACGAACTATATCCGGATAGTTGGAGTCGTAGGAATCAGAGAAATCCTGTATTCCTACGAGAAATAACCTAGACGAAACTTTTGTTTTTATATCTTGGTTTTGTGAGCACGAGCTGAGAAACTCCGATCGCTCGCTCTCTAAATCCACCCTCACAGTAGGCAAAGTAAAACTGCCATAGACGGTAGAGAAAATCTGGATAGCCAAGTTTAGTAATCTCAGCTTCATTTTTTGTTAAGTTTTGTGACCAGTTCTTAAGTGTTTCCGCGTAGTCTTCAGCAAAATCAACTTGGTTGACTAGAGCGAGATCGGTCTTATCAGTGACTGAATTCATGATGGCATGAATCGAAGGGATTCCACTGCCAGGGAATATATGACGTTGAATAAAGTCTACATTCTTTTTAGCATTCTCATAGAACTGATCGCGGATTGTGATCGCCTGGATGCACATAAGTCCATTCGGCTTTAAAAGAGAGCTACACTTCTCAAAATACACATCTAGATTATTAAGCCCCACAGCTTCAATCATTTCAACTGATACGAGTTTGTCATAGGTTCCCTTAAGGAGCCTATAATCCTCGAAGAGAAGTGTGATCTTGTCTTCTAAGCCATGTTCTTTAATTTTTTCTTGAGCATACTTAAATTGCTCAGTTGAGATAGTTGTCGTTGTCACTTTACAACCATAATTTTTGGCAGCAAAGATGGCCAAAGTTCCCCAGCCTGTTCCGATCTCGATAAGGTGATCTGTCGGTTTAAGATCGAGCTTGTCGCAGATCGTTTTAACTTTATGGAGTGAGGCTTCTTTAAGACTTACGGCCGGACTTGTAAACATAGCACTCGAGTACATCATTGTTTCATCGAGAAAGAGCTTAAAGAAATCATTGCCTATATCGTAGTGTGAGCGAATATTTTCTCTACTCCCTTTAAGAGTGTTACCACGTAATCCATGAAACATTTTTTGGAATGGACTAAGAAGGTTTGCTAATGAACTATCGAGATCTTCGACGAGATGCCGATTAAGTACGAAAAGTCTCACAAGGTTTGATAGTTGATCTGTATCCCAGTCTTGGTCAATGTAGCTCTCAGCATTCCCAATGCTACCACCGAAAACAGTTCGTGAGTAAAAGCGAGATCTTTTAACTATGATCTTAACTTTAAGGTCCGCATTTTCTTCACCGAAAGAGTAATATTCAGTTTGAGACTGAGCCTGATCTTCAATCAAAAGTAAGCCAGATTTCAATTGTTGAAATTTTTTAAGGATCAAAGACTTTGACAACCGGTCAAGAAATCTCGAGTGAGATAAGTAGTGACTGAGTGAGAGACTCTTTGGATTTGGCTGTAAATTCATTTTAAACCTCTACCATGATAAATATTTTTTTGCTGTAAGGTGCGCTAAGTAACCCAGGATTGAGAGAGGGACAAAGTGCCATATGACTAAATGAAGTGGCTCTGGATGGAAGCAGATAATTTGCATCAGAAGGCAACCAAGGCTTCCCGTTGAAAGTGCCGAGAGGACTCCAGTAAGACCTGGAGAGTGGGGAGCAGTAGGTTTCGCCCAAAGTAAATAGATAGGAGCATTGAGGAGGCAGAAACCAATAATGAGGAACCCGCATCTTCCTTGCCAGAAACTCATTTCTGTTTTCCATTCTACGATGGATGGCAAGTGATCAAAACGATAAAGAGTAATTGAAAAAAGTGCGGTGTAGCTGATGATATTCATCACAATATATGAGTTAGGTAATTTTTCAGGGAATGTGCTTTTGTAGAAGGCTAAAATGCTTACAAAAGATGAGACAAGCCATAGAATATTTTCTGCTTGGAAGGTAAAAGTAAAAAAGTGAAACTCTAAATCATGTCTTAGAGGAAGCAAGTAAGCACAAACACTAAAGTAGAGCGAAGTGAAAAAGCTCCACTTCAAAAAGAAGCGGCTAAAACTTTCAAGTGGTTTAAACTCTCGATGCTGGTCAACAAGCTGTTTAATCATGTTCCCTCGCCAGTTGCTGGAGCTTTTTGACAAGTCTGTGCATCTGAACCTTTACGGCACTGAGAGAAAGGTTCATGAGCTTGGCCGTTTCTTCGTAAGTTTTTCCCTCAGTTTTAAGATAAAACAAAAGTTTTTTCTGATGCTCTGTCAGTGACTCAAGGATATCATCAATGTTGAACTCGTTAGTTGTTGTTTCCATCACGAGTGACTCCTCGTAAAAGAGTTCTTCAGGTTTTCTTTTCTTCTTCCTGTAATAATCGATGTAACGGTGGCGTGAGATAGCGTAAATCCAGGAGAAGAGTGATAGGTCAGGTCTATATGTCTGCTTCTTCTCATGAATGCTGAGGAGCACGTCTTGAGAAATTTCTTCAATAATTTCGTAACCAACCTGAGCTCCCGCGATCTTTGACAGATACGATTTTATAATCGACTGACAAATAGTTAAAAAGATCTCGTAGCTTTCTTTATCTCCGTTCATTGAACGATAATAAAGTGCCTTGAGTTCATTCTCTTTTTCAGAACGTCCTACACCCATAACGAAGCTCTCTCATGAAAAGTTACATCTAGATTGTGGACTTCTAATTTTGATCAGGAAAGGATTAAAATGGGGGAGGCAACTAACTGAATATACATAAAAAAAGGGAGCTCGAAAGCTCCCTTAAAGTAATTTGAATCAGATTAAACTATTCGCATTTAAAATCTTCAGCTTTCCCGAAAGCAAACCCGTAGGCTTTGTTTTCTGTGATTTTTTTCACAAGTTCATTAAGATTAGCTTGTGCTTTTTGAGAAGCATCAGCTGTTTCTTTAGTCTTGATCACATCTGCAATTTTTTGATCACAGAGGATGTCTTTAAGTTTTGTAAAAACATAATGACTGATATCTGACGCATTTTCTGGACGATCGGACTTGTTAAAGAAGTTTGTCCAAGTTTTAAAAACGTCACTTGCTCCACCTGCAGAGTATGATGCGAACGCCGTAACAACGTCATCAACTTTATCCTCGACATCTTTCACAGTCCAAACTGGAGCTGCTGAGCTTGAAGAGTCGACCACAAGGTTAACCATTCGAGAAAGACGAGCTTCCCAGAAAGAGAACGGATCACTGGTCGCATCTGATTTACTACACTCTGCTGATGCTTTCGCAAGTGCCAGTAAACTACTTGAAGACGGTTGATCTTCATCAGTACAAAACCAATCAAGATGTTTCGGAGCTAGACCTTGGTATCCGTATTGAATCGCCATTTTATCATAAAGCCCAATCGCGTTTAAGTGTCTGTATGGTCTACCTAAGTATTCCATGATTGATCTAGAAACAGACCCAACTTTTTTAGAGTCTGATGAACCAAGACTTCCTTTAAAATTGTGTCTTAAACCAAGGTTGTGACCAATTTCATGCTCGATCATTTCCTGGAAGTATCCATCCATATAAGTTTGGAAAGTCACACCTTCAGGAACAACTTCGAATTCTTTTTCAATAAGAGGATCACTAAGCTCATTCATTTGTGAACGAACATCCATCGTTAAGTGATCACCAAGTTTTACTTGGAACTTCACTTGCTTAAGTTTGTTCACTTTGTTGTCAATTTCTGTGTGGAAATTTTTAACAATTTGATCAGCACGAGCAGAATTTCCTGCGAGCTTAAGGGCACGAGCTTGTTCAGAAACTTTAAACCATTTAGTGTAAAGCTCGATGATTTTTGGTCCTTGAATAAGAACGTTGGCATTAAGGATTTCACCAGTGAATTGATTTGCTACTGATGGACCTAATCCTCCGTATGGAGCGATGTTGTTTAAATCCCACTCAATAACGTTATAACGGATATCTCCTGCAACAAGTTGGTTACTAAGAGGTGAGTCCTTATCGACGAATTCATATGAGATAAGTTCTCTCCCAAGAAGTTTGACGAACTCTTTATTCCAGTTATCTAGTGAGTTCTTGAAAACATGTTTCCACTCTTCAGGAACGTTTTTGATGTAATAGATAATAGACTTCTCACCTTTCGTTGTTGTGAAGCGAGTAATCTTTGTTTCTTTCGATCTTGAAGTTGTGAAAAAACCGACACCTTCAGTTGGCTCTCTAACTTTGAAAGCAGGGTTAAAGGCAGAATTAAGTCTGAGGTACCATCTTGTAGTAACTTCAGTGACCTTAGGCTCTTTGTCCTCAGGTTTTGTTGTCACAGGGATAAGTGAAGATTTGATATCAAACACAAGAGTTGAAAGTGAGTATTCCATCGTTTCAACTTCTGACTTCACTGATTTTAATTGCGTGTAATCTCCATTCGGATCAATCATCTTCATGAAATCTAGTTCCCCACCCAGAGAAGCTAAATCCATATAAATCACACCAGTTTTCTGATCAAACCCTACGATAGGAAGAGCAAGGAGAGGAAGCTCTTGAGAGTACTCATCACAGTCACCTGGGCAACCCGCAAGAACAAGTGCCGCTGTTCCATCATCAAATGTAAGGACCTGAGGTCTCACGTGAACTGGTGGTAGATCAGTTAGTTTAAGTCCACCAAGCATTTCGTTTTCTTTATCAGAAACTTTTGTAATGACCCCACCAAAAAGGTACTGCTCTCCCAAAAGATCAAGAGGCATACCGAGGTAGAGAGTTTTTGCAGCTGTTGGCTGAGAAACTGAAGGTTCTTCGCTTGTCGCTGATTTGTAGCTAGCTTTAGTATTTTTTGTCACAGCTTTTCCAAGAAGAGCTTTAAATCTTGGATCGTTCACTGAGAGAACGTTTTTTCCTTTCAACGTCTCAAATGTGGAGGAGTCAATAACTGAGAGGAGTTTATTAGAGTCTCCCATCTGTTGGTTAACTGTGCCCGAGTTTGATGAAACCCGTTGGGATTTTAGCGAACTCGTGTTTGATCCTTTTTCTAGTGGCATACAGCCAGCGAGAGTAAGGGCGCAAAGAGCAAGTGTGGGTAGAACATTTTTTTTCACGTGTACTCCATTGTTACGCTGAATAGAGGTGATCTTACTTCATGTCAGAAAGATCCTGTCTCAGACTTGAAAAACTTACAGCGTCTTAAACCAGAAAAGATGAGAAAAGCCAAGGAATTAGAGTATTTTTTACCGAAAACTAACTTTATTTTGAGTTCGTCTAAGTAGTTGAAACTTCTTAGGGGTATTTACAGTGTAAGAAAATGTTTGTTTTTACCTCAATCTGGCAGTCAGTATTGAAGGGAAGTGGGTTATTTATGACACCATGGCCGGATTTTAAACGAGTGAAGACAGGGATGGAGACTGAGCGAGCAAATTTTTCAATGGCATCTTGGGTAAGGTCCTGGCCATCCTTTTCTTTTCCTTCAGTGAAGTCTCCAAAAATAATCGCCTTCACTGTTTTGTTAAATTTGCCAGCTTGGCCTAGTTGTTCGAGCATCCGGTCTATGGAGTAGCCTCTTTCGCCAATGTCTTCAAAAAAAAGAATTTTGTTTTTGGTTTCGATTTCCCATTCAGTCCCAATTGATGACTGAACAATACGAAGATTCCCGCCAGTGATTTTCCCATTTATTTTTTTTGCTTTCATGGCACTTGGATTTAGCGCTTTAAGGTTTTTGAAGGTGTGACTTTTTTTCTTTCCTTCTAAGATATCCATGAGAAGTTTTTTGTCTTGGGATTTGATTGTCTTCGCATTCATCTGTCCAAAATTTGGCCCATGAATTGTTTGCCAGTTCCAGCGTTGAGTTAAAAAAAGATGAAGAGCTGTGATGTCGCTGAAGCCAATGAATGATTTTGTTTGCTTGAAAGGTTTTGTTTTTAGAAGTCTGGGAATCAGTCTCATGCTTCCGTATCCCCCTCGTAGACACCAGATAACTGAGCTCTCACTTTTTAAAGCATCCATAAAGGAGGCAAGTTGCATTTCAAGCGTGTTTGCAACGAAGAGTTCATCAGCGATTAAGTTCTCTGGTATGAGAGGAAGATATTTTTTTTTCTCAAAAAAATTTTTTGCTTCCTCTATGACATTCGCAGGAGATTTTGAGGCTGGTGCGATCACGTTGATGAGGTCGTTTTTTTTGAGAATCAATTTTTTCATTCTTTTATCTTAAATCCCTTTCCCTTTTTCTGCATCTTTTCTTTACAGCTGAAGTTAAACCAAGTAGATTAATTGCAATTCACTTGCAATATTGGGATTCCTTTTATGTCAAAAAAATATATTTATCTGTTTCTTTTTTTCGTCTCTCTTGAGGCTATGTCTCATGAAAATGATCTTGAAAGTATCGAGGTAAGGGAAAATCAAGAAACCCAGAGTCTCGTTGATTTCGTTCCGAGCTTCAAAAAAATTAAAGGTAAAGAGCTTCTTAAGATAAGACGACCGACCCTAGGGGAGAGTCTTTCATCTGAAGCTGGAGTTCAGTCAACGGGTTTCGGCCCAAATTCTTCAAGGCCAGTCCTACGGGGACTTGATGGAGATCGTATCAGGATTTTGCAAAATGGTCTTGGTAGTTTAGATGCTTCTACTCAGAGCTTAGATCACGCTGTTCCTGTGGATATGTTAACAGTCGATCAGGTTGATATTGTCAGAGGACCGATGAGTTTAATCTATGGGCCTTCTGCCGTTGGAGGGGTGGTGAACCTCGTCACTAACCGGATTCATTCTGTTTATGAGGAGGGATTTTTTTCAAGTCTTCTTTCTCAAGGCGAAACCAATCAAGCAGGTGTAAGTCAGTCTTTGCACTTGAATTACGGGAAAGATAAATGGATGTATCACATTGATGGATCGACTCGGAATCTCGCAGATCAAAAAATCCCTGGTTATGCTCGCTCAGCGAAACTCAGACAAGAAGATCCTCAAGCTGATGAAGCAAAAGATAGACTTAAAAATAGTTTTAATCAGCAGGATAGTATGGCCGTTGGTGTGTCTCGGATCTTTGATCGTGGCCATGCAGGTTTTTCGTTTCACCATTTCGCGACTAATTATGGTTCGGTTGCAGATGATGAGGTTTCAATCAATATGACTCAAAACCGGGGTGAGTTTCACCTTGAGTATAGACCCGAGGAAGGTTTTAACCGAAAAATTAAAATAAAATCAGCGCAGACAGGCTATTCACACAAAGAGCTTGAAGGCGGAGCTACCGGAACTGTTTTTAAAAACGCTGGGAACGAAACCAGAGCGGAGTTCATGCATAAAAAAGATAAGCTCGAGGGCGTGATAGGACTTCAGACTCAACTTTCAACTTTCTCTGCTAAAGGTGAAGAGGCTTTTCTTCCAGCGGCGAAAACAAACAAACTCGGAATTTTCCAATTTGAACAGCTGGATCTCGGAAAAAGTGCTCTTCGTTTTGGTTCTAGAGTCGAGTTTTCAGATGTAAGTGCTAACTCTCACTCAGCGAAAACCTTGGGTCTCAATGGATCTATTGGTTACTGTTATGATCTTAGTTTGGGAGAAACGATTGAAGGTTCCTTGAGCTACTCTGAGAGAGCAGCTAACTTTCAAGAGCTCTTTGCCGATGGAGCCCATCTTGCAACGGGTCTCTATGAACTTGGCTCTCAAAATTTGAAAAAGGAGCGATCTTACGCTCTAGAGTTAAATTACAAGAAAAAATTAAGTGAGCATGAATTCAAAACAAGTCTTTATGCTCAAAAGTTTCAGGATTTTATTTTCTTAAGCCCAACTTCTCAAACAGATGTCGATTCTGGCTTTGTGATTAACCGCTACCGTCAAACAAATGCTCTCTTTTACGGAGTCGATGGGGAACTAAAAAATACTCTTGGGAAACTAGGAAATCAGCGATTAACACAAGTTCTCAAAGCAGATTACGTTCATGCCAGAGATCAAAAAACAGGCAAGCATCTCCCAAGGATTTCACCCGCGAGGATTTCTTCTGGATTTGAACTTGGAAATGATCGTTTTAGTTTCGATCTCGACTTACAGTACAGTTTTTATCAAAGTAAAACCGCCGTGGCAGAGAAGCGGACAAAAGATTATTTACTGACTCATGTGGGAGCAAACTATTACTTGATGGGAGATGCAAGTGCGGGGCATCTTTTCTTCAGAGTGAGAAACCTCTTTAACCAGGAAGCTAGAAATCACGTTTCAAGTCTTAAGGATATTGCACCCATGCCTGGAAGAAATATCATTTTTGGTTTACAACTGCAGATTTAGCACATTTATGACAAAGACCAGTAAACTCTAGTCTGTGTTCTAAAAATTGATAGCCTTTGTCTCGAAGTTTTTTTTCTATCATCTCTAGGTCACAGTCATCCAGAGTTTCAACACGCTCGCAATTTTTACATTTTATATGGTGATGATGGTGACCACTCGGCCCATGGTTGAACTCATATCTTGTAAAGCCGTCGTTCAAGATCACGTCTGAAATGAGGTGTTTTTCACGGAGTTGAGTTACGGCCCTGAAGACCGTTGAGATATTACAATCTTCGTTCAACTTAGCGTGTAGCTCGTTGACGGAAATAGGGGTGTGAGCTTTTGAAATAAGGTTTAGGATATCGATTTTGATTTTTGTTCTGCTAATTCCAGCATTTTTTAAGAGAAAAAGAATTTCTTCATGGCTTATGACTTGATGGTGGCAAGTTTTTTTCATAAGCTTTATTTAACATAAAAGGGAGCTAACATGAAATTGATTCTAGGTTTTTTTCTTACCTTAACGAGTTTTAATTTGTTCGCCGCCAATCCCGTTGTGATCATGGAAACAACTGCCGGAACGATAGAGATTGAGCTCTACCAGGATAAAGCACCTAAGACTGTTGAAAACTTTCTCCAGTATGTGAAAACTGGATTTTATGACAAGACCATTTTCCATCGTGTCATCAATAATTTCATGATTCAAGGCGGAGGCTTCCTAGAAGGAATGGTAGAAAAAAAGACACAGAAACCAATCCAGAATGAAGCCGATAACGGTTTAAGAAATGATACGGGATCGATCGCGATGGCACGAACAAGTGATCCTCACTCAGCGACAGCTCAGTTTTTTATTAACGTTAATGATAATTCTCCCCTTAACCACACATCAAAAACTCCTTCTGGTTGGGGCTATGCTGTGTTTGGGAAAGTCACGAACGGAATGCATGTGGTGAATCGTATAAAAATGATGAGAACTGGTTCCCTTGCAGGCCATGATGATGTACCTATGGATCCCATCATTATTAAAAAAGTGAGCCTTAAAAAATGAAAAGACATGAATTTTCTCTCGATGGCCGTGATCACGTGGACCTCTGTGATCTTCTTAAGCTCTGCGATCTTGCTCCAAGTGGTGCGGCTGCTAAACATGACATTGCCGATGGTAAGGTTAAAGTTGATGGAGTTGTAGAAACGAGAAAAAGATGCAAAATCAGAGAGGGACAGGTTGTCCTTAGTCAAAATACTGAAATTATTATTAAAAAGTCTTAGAAAAGATTGAAACTCTTACCTTATAACTTTAAAAATTCACCCTCATAGGATACAAGTCTCTTAATTAAAACAAAGGGACTTATATGCCTTATGAATCTACGTTCAATAAAGACCTCGCAAGAAAGTTAGCAAGAGCTAAAGATCCCAAAGAGTTTTTAGACAAAGAGTTGGGTCTTCTTAAAGAACGTGCTCTCGTTCTAAATGAAGCACGCTCAATGATGGCTGAAGGCTATGAGAAAGTTTTGATTGGTCTAAAACATGCATTCCCTGAAATTGATCTTGAAGATAAAAATCTTGTCGGGACTCCTAATAGAATGGCAAGAGCTCTGATTGAAATTTGCTCAGGTTTAGGCACGAGTGAGAAAGAAATCTTTTCAACAACTTTTCCGGCAGAAAATTATAACCAAGTTATTCTTTTAAGGGATATTGATTACACTTCACTATGTAGTCATCACTTTTTTCCTTTTACTGGTAAAGCTCATGTTGGTTATCTTCCTGACACATCAAAGGGTGACTACTCACGAGTTGTCGGCCTCTCGAAGCTTGCTCACATCGTCGATTCTCACGCCCAAAGACCTCAGCTCCAAGAGAGAATGTGTTATGGTATTATGGAATCGATTAAGAGAGAGTTAAATCCTGCTGGTGTCATGGTTGTTATCCAAGGTAGCCATGGATGTCTGACTTGTAGAAGTGCTAAAAAAGCTCATGCATCTATGATGACATCTGCGATGGACGGAAAATTTAAAGATGATCCTAAACTTCGTTCTGAATTTATGAGCCTTATTGGGCTCTAAGTTTAGCCACAGCCGCCGAGTTAGCTTTTTCTATAAACCATTCATACGCTCTCATATCGACTTTATGTCCGTTAGAATCACGGACATAAAGTGCACCTTTACCTTGGCAATCTTTGGCTTCCATTTGATAACATTCGCCCTTAAGTTCATCATCGAATCCGACAATTAAAACTACATGCCAAAAGTCATCGTCATTGTAATTAATAATCACAGGAGAGTTGTACTTAACGAGAGCATTCTTCACTTCTGCGAGATCGTCCTCTGTTAATACCCCTGTGGACCATTTTCGGCCTCGTGTAAAAAGATGAATCGTCTCTACTTTAGGAACTGAAAGTCGAGGCAAACGATCGAAATCCGGGTGAAGATCCCAGACAGTCATATTTACTTCACCATTTTCCTTGTAAGCGTTAAAAGGCCAGTCTTTATTTAAAATAGCTTCGCCGTGATTGAATCTCAAGAAGGGAGCTTCAATGAAACTAGTGATCACTTGGTCCTCATCGTCGTCAGCCCAAATCAAAAATGACTCTGATAAGTTAAACGATTGTCGTCTCCATGGAAGTGGAGACCAGTGTGATTTGTTAAGTAAAAGCTCCATGGCGCCAGTAGAAGCAACATAAAGACAAGTGTTCGTATCTCCCTGATCGATTGGAGCAGGGATGAAGGGAAGAAGTCCTGTGTACTTTGAGGGGATGGCGTAGGTTGCTTGAATAAATAAAATTGAAAAAAGTAATTTTATTATCATATGATAGTCATAACTCAGATTGAACTATCTGAGGAGGTTTTTCTTTAGCTATGAGGTCGAGGTCTTTATGTCATTGAAACTTTACGGCATCCCGAATTGCGACACTGTAAAAAAAGCCAGGGATTTTTTATCGAAGCATCATTTGGAATATACTTTTATTGACTTTAAAAAGACTCCACCAACTATCGCGTTGATTAAAGCGGCTAAAGATTTTGTTGGAGATTTGCCAGTGAATAAGTCTGGGGTCACTTACAAAAAATACAAAGATGAGTATGAGAAACTTTCTGAGGCGAAAAAAATAGATTTTATGATCACTCAGTCATCAATGATTAAGCGACCAATCCTAACGAAGAACGATCAAATCATTTGCCTTGGTTTTTCAGCTGAAACTTACGCTAAATTATTTTAGACCTCATTTTCTTTACCTCACTTCGGAGTTTCTTGGACTGGGCTCTTTGCGCTTTAACACCTTTAGAGATTGATGTTTTAATTCTTTTTTTTGGTTTGTGAAAAAACTTTTTAAGAAGTTGGGATAGTTTTTTTAAGCACTCCTCGCGGTTCCCTTTTTGAGTCGAGTGAATCTGGGAGTGAAGGGAGAGCTCTCCCTCTTTGTTGATGATTCCCTTGGCAAATTCTCTGAATTTCGTGAGTTCCTCAGGCGAGAAGTAGCTCGTCTCGTTGAGATTCCAAATAAGAGTCGCCTTCGAGTGGACCTTATTAACGTTCTGTCCTCCGGGCCCAGAGCTCAATGAGAATTGAAATTTAAATTCGCTTAGTGGTAAGATGATAGTCATGTGGGTTGTTTATATCATAGAAACGGATCGAGGCAAATTGTATACAGGGATTACTAACGATCTGGCTCGTCGTTTTAATCAACACTTAACCGGTAAAGGTGCAAAGTATTTTCGACTTGATCGTCCACGGCGGATTCTTTTTTCGAAGGAGTGCTCGGATAGGTCAGAGGCAAGTGTTTGGGAGTCGAAGATAAAAAAACTAAACCGTGCGCATAAACTTAAACTTATTCAAGAGGCTTCCTAATGATAAAGTACTTTTGTTACCTTTTTCTTAAAAGAAAGGGCTGGAGGTTTGAATCAAAGCTTCCGGATGATTTAAAATCCTTCGTTTTGATTGGAGCACCTCATACATCTAATTATGACTTTCTTCCGGCGATGTCTTTATTGTACCAAGTTAAGCGCCAGACCCGATTTGTGATTAAAGACTTTTGGATGAAGTTTCCATTTTCTGTGCTGATGAAACCGATTGGCGGAATTGGGATTAACCGCGAAAAAATTTCAAGTTCAGGCTCTCAGTCGACAACAGACTTGATTGCTGATTTATTTACTCAAGAAAAAGAGCTTGTTATTTTAATCTCACCTGAAGGAACAAGAAAGCGTACATCGAAATGGAAAACAGGATTTTATTTTATTGCTCAAAAAGCCAATGTCCCGCTTGTTTTAGCTTTTGCTGACTATAAGACTCGGACAATTGGTGTGGGCGAGATTATTTATCCATCTGATTTTAATCAAGACATGGAAAAAATCATGAAATTCTATGAGAAAGTGACGGGAAAAAATCCTCAACATTTCTCAATCAATATCTAGTCACTAAAACTCATTTTATCTTAGTAATATGCCGATATGATTATCATGAGCGGTGAGATTTTAGCCTTTACCACGAGAAAAGATTTTTCTGAACTCCTAGACTTTAGGGTGAAGGAGTCGTGTTCTAAAAAACCAATCATTAAAGATTCTGTTGAAGAGCTCATTCTTATGATCGATCTTTTTCCTAAGATTGATGTACTGATTGTTTATGAACCATTGAATCCAAATTCTTATCAGGAACTCATACAGGCAATTGAAAAAAAACAATCTAAGTTTGAGAAAATTTTCTACCTTGGTGATACACCTCCGAAAGAAATAAAATTAAGCCACTATGATCTGAAGTCAATTAAGTTCATGCTCGATGAAATCTCGACTTATGTCGCTCAGAAATTCGAAGTGAAAACAGTTCAGCAATGGACTGCACTTCCTATGTCAACTCTTGAATATTTTGAAATCCTTCCGTTTGATGTGTTTATTAAAATTTCACAGAATAAATTTATTAAACGTTTCAACTCGATGGAAGAGATCGATAAGACGGCCCTCGCCCAGCTTAAAGAGAGAGGAGTTGTTGATCTTTATATTGAGAAAGAGAATAATCGTCAGTTTTCAATGATGCTGATTAATAACATGCTTAATACGGTGGATGGAAACTTTAATGATATAGATGAGAAGATGGTTGCAAAAAATATGGTCTTCTCAACATTAAATGAACTCATCCCGAGAGTCGGACTTTCTCCTAAAATAGTTGAAGTGTGTGAGAGTGTGATCGAGCAGATGATGATCGATGTTGTTACAGAGAGAGATCACTTTGCATCCTATCTAAATAAACTAAAAGATAAAAAATCCTTTAATTTTAATTATAAACTTGCGGAGCTTACGTCACTCATCGGAGCTCAACTTTTAAAAGATATGAATTTTCCCAAACTAGAAGTCGAGACACGGAAGCTTATTTTTGCTTCCTTTTTCTGTGATTTTTCACTTAAGGATCCTGCACAGATTCATTACCGACAATTTGCAGATTTAAAAAATCTTTCTAAAGAAGAGCAAGAAGAGATTCTTCAGCATGCTAAAAAGTCGGCGGAGTTAGTAGCGAAATATCAAAACGCTCCAGAGGGAGCTGATATCATCATCCTAGAGCACCACGGCAGTTTTGATGGCGTTGGTTTTCCATTCAAGAAATATCCGGCCATGCATCCACTTTCAAGAGTTCTTTTGGTCTCTCAAGAATTTAGTTATGCTATTTTAACGAAAACGGATTCGCCCATTATCGCTCTCTTGAAAGAAATCGTACTTAAGAATAAAGAGTCGGTTCTCTCGGAAGTGCTTAAAATCCTTGAATCAAGTCTTGATCAAAACTTGAAAAAGTCAGCTTAATCTTTTAGGCTGTAATCTCTTCAAAGTTATTTGTCTAAGTTATGTTTTTCCTGTAAATTCCACGACCTATGGATAATATTCAACTACCAATCACAGCGTGGCTTCCAACCACCATGAAAGAGGCAAAAAAGCGCGGCTGGGACGAGCTCGATGTGGTTCTCGTTTCTGGCGATTGTTATGTTGATCATCCTGCGTTTGGAACAGCCGTCATTGGAAGAATCTTAGAGTCATTTGGTCTAAAGGTAGCCATCATCGCTCAACCAAACTGGAGAGACGATCTAAGAGATTTTAAAAAATTTGGAAAACCAAAATATTTTTTCGGTGTGACCTCGGGAAATATGGACTCGATGGTTAACAAATACACCGCAGGAAAAAGACTCCGCTCGGATGATGCTTATACTCCAGGTGGTTCAGTTGATTTTCGTCCAGACTATGCCACGACCGTCTATTCAAATATTTTGAAAGATCTTTATCCTGACACTCCTGTTGTGATCGGTGGTATTGAAGCTTCTCTCAGAAGAGTGACTCATTATGATTACTGGCAAGATAAGCTCATGCCCAATATTCTTACGACCTCACGTGCAGACCTTCTTGTTTATGGCATGGGTGAACCTGCGTTGCGAGAAATCACCAGACAACTTTTAAAAGGCGTTTCTTTTCAGGATTTAAAATCGATTCCACAAACTGCATTTCTTGCGAAAACTGAAAAAGACATTCCTCTTAATCATCAGTGGGATGATTTCGAATTAACTTCACATGAAAGTTGTCTAGAGGATAAAAAAGCTTACGCTCGAAATTTTATGCATGTGGAAGTTGAATCAAATAAACAGTTTGCTCAGAGACTTCTTCAGCGGGTAGAAGGGGAAACTCTCGTCATCAATCCTCCGTTTCAAACGATGACGGAAAAAGAAATTGATGCGTCTTTCGATCTTCCTTATACCAGGCTTCCTCATCCTAAGTACAAAGATCGTGGGCCGATTGCTGCTTTCGAAATGATTAAGTTCTCTCTCAACACCCACCGAGGTTGTTTTGGAGGTTGTAGCTTCTGTACGATTTCTGCTCACCAAGGAAAAATGATTGCCTCTAGGTCTAAAGAATCGATCCTGAACGAGCTCGAAAAAATTGTCGAGATGCCAGATTTTAAAGGCTACATTTCCGACATGGGAGGCCCCTCTGCTAATATGTATCAGATGAAAGGGATCGATCAAGATGTTTGTGATAAGTGTTCAGCTCCTTCATGTATCTTTCCGCATATTTGTAAAAATCTAGATACAAGCCCAGAGAAAATGACGGAGCTTTACCGAGAAGTAGCGGCTCACCCTAAGATCAAAAAAGCTTTCGTGAGTTCTGGTCTGCGGTATGATTTGATGTTTGATCCACGATCAACTCACCCAGAGAAAGACAATGAGTACGTTGAACAGCTCATCTCCCATCATGTTTCAGGAAGACTAAAGGTTGCACCAGAGCACACAGAAGATGAAGTTTTAAAACTCATGAGAAAGCCAAGCTTCGATTATTTCAAAATGTTTAAAGATAAATTTGAAGAGGTATCAAGAAAGAAAGGAATTAAACAAGAAATTATTCCTTATTTTATCTCAAGTCATCCAGGGTGTAAGCCAGAGGATATGGCGAAATTAGCGGCTAAAACGAAGGCGCTAGGCTACAAGCTTGAACAGGTTCAAGACTTTACTCCAACACCGATGACGGTGGCGACCGAAATTTATTATTCAGGTTATCATCCATACACATTGAAAAAGGTTGAGACCGCGATTACACTTGATGAAAAAACAAAACAGAGAACTTTTTTCTTTTGGTATAAACCAGAGAATAAGAACTACATCAAGAATTACCTTTCTAAGATGAAGATGTTCGATGTGATGAAAGATCTCTTTGGAACATTTTAATGAAAACATCTCTCTGCTCACTTCAGTATTTAAGTCTCCATTTTCCTCATAAAAAAATTTTCGAAAATGTGAATTTTACTATTTCCAAAGGCGATAAGATTGGAGTGTTGGGGCTCAACGGCCATGGTAAGTCTTCTCTGTTTAAAGTCCTGACTGAAGAGGTCACTCCAGATCATACAACTCCGGCTTTTATCTTTGATAAAGCACGAGATTTCAGTGTTTTTCTTGTCCCACAAGAGCTTAAAGATTTAAACGATTGGTCAATTAAAGATTATTTCTATTGTTATTACCCAGAGCTAAAAAAGCTTAAACTTAAACTTAAGTCGATTGAGGAGAAGATGTCTGATCCTCAGGAGAATCTAAATAAGCTCATTGATGAGCAGGGCAAAATTTTAGAGAAGCTTGTTGATCTAGGTGAGCATGAGCTTGAAAGTAAGTACACGAGCTACCTCAAATATTTTAAGCTGGGTGACCTTGATCGCATGATGATCACTCTTTCTGGTGGAGAGCAAAGAAAAGTTGCTCTAGCCTTAGGGTTATCGGCTAAAGAAGAGCTTATTCTTTGGGATGAGCCAACAAACCACCTTGATCTTGATACGATTGAGTTGTTTGAAGATGAACTCATGTCACAAAATAAGACGTTCCTTTTGATCACTCACGATCGGACTTTACTCCATCAGGTTGTGGACCGAGTGATTCACATTCAAAGAGGTAAGCTTCGAAGTTTCGAAGGAACTTATGAGCAGTATTTACAGTTTCTCATTGAGGACCAGAAAAGACGCGAAAAAGAGCTTGATAAATTATCCAATACCCACCGTCGTGAAACGGCTTGGATGAGGCAGGGAGTAGAAGCAAGAAGAACAAAATCGAAAAAAAGAATCGAAGATTATGGAAATCTCTCTGAAAAAATCTCTGATTTAAAATCTAAGTATCATAAGAAGGCTGAAGTTCAACTTCAGTCAAGTGGCCGTAAAACGCGTCAACTCTTCAAAGTGAACGAACTCTCACTGTCCTTTGGCGATCGCACGCTCTTTAGTGGATTAAATTTTACCATTAACAAGGGTGATAAGATTGCTCTTCTCGGGAAGAACGGAGCGGGTAAAAGTTCTCTCCTCAAAATTCTTCTCGGTCAAGTTGCGCCAACGAAGGGTCTCGTTGAAAAAGCTGAGGGGCTTGATTGTGGTTATTTTTCTCAAAAAAGAGAATCTCTTAAACCAGATTCAACTCCTTGGGACATTATCGGAGAGGGGATTGATTATGTGATTTCGAATACGGGCGATAAGCGCCATGTAGCCGGATACCTTGAAAGTTTTCTTTTTAGCTCCGATGAACTGAAAAGACCAATCCATACCTTTTCAGGTGGAGAAAAAAATCGACTTCAACTGGCGCAGTTTATGAAGCACGCAAGAGATCTTTGGATCTTCGATGAGCCGACAAACGATCTTGATCTAGAAACGATTGGTGTTCTAGAAGAGGAACTCAAGTCTTACGAGGGAGCTCTGATCATCGTTGGCCACGATCGATCTTTTCTTAAAAACGTCACTGACAAATGCTGGATCTTAGAAGATGGAAAACTCGAGTTTTTTGAGGCTGGATTTGAGCAAGCTTTAGATTATCTAGAGGTGCGAGAGCTTGAAGAACAACTCAAAGCGAAAGAAGAAAAAAATACAAATGTGACAGCAATTGGAAGTGCTAAAACAGGCTTAACAAATAAAGAAAAAAATCGACTCGAAAAATTACCTCAAGAATTAGAAAAAGTTGAAAATAAAATTAACGACTTAAAACAAAAGATGGCAGAAGTTAATTTTGCTCAAATCTCGCCTGCAGATAAAATCAAACTTGAACAGTGGCAGTCCGAACTAAGCCTTAAGGAAAACGATCTCGATCTCTTAATGAACGAGTGGGCGGAGCTAGAGCTAAAAGGTCAGGTTTAGGCTAATTTTGCCTACAAGAGGGGCATAAATAAAACAAGTGTAGAATAGACTCATGAAAAGAGTCTTTCTCCTTAGCCTCGCTTTTCTCTCAATCATGATGGTTCTTAGCCACAAAGACTCAGATCGTTCACAAATCGATACTGTATCATTGAGACAGAGTACATTCCAGAGAACAAGAGCTCCTAAATACATTAAACAATCAGCTCCTTCGTTGCTCATCAGTGAGAAAATAGACGATGATACTCCTATTGAGCACTTTGAAGAGGATGAAGAAGAAATAGTTGAAAAATCAAAAGTACGTCAACGAGCTCCATCATCAGAGATCTCTGAAGAGAATTGGAATGAGGAGCTTTTTCAGTTTCTTCAGATTCTTGACCCAAGACAAGGAGATCAGCTTTTTGAGCAGTACCAAGCTGAAAAGGCAAGTTACGTGGCTGAGGTCGATCTTCTGCTAGCGGATAAAGAAAAATTTAAAAATGAAGAAATCGTTCAAGATATTGATGAGTCTCTTGAGCAGTTACACGAAAGGTATCAGTCTAGGCTTCAGGAAGTTTTTGGTAACCACTACGAATCGTTTAAAACCTTTGAAAGAGAATTCCAAATAAAACCTTCTCAGGACTAAGTCTTTTATGATAGTTCTCCCATTGAGGAGATCATTCATATGCTGGCCGTCCATGACTTACGCCTCCAATTTGGGGGAAGAACGCTTTTCGAAGACGTTAATCTTAAATTTACTCCAGGTCACTGTTACGGTGTTATTGGAGCTAATGGAGCAGGAAAGTCGACATTCCTTAAAATTTTAAGTGGAGAAATTTCACCCACGGCTGGAAAAATTGAAATCACTCCTGGTGAAAGGATGGCGGTTCTTAAGCAGAATCACTTTGAATTTGATGAGGAAGAAGTTTTAAAAACAGTAATATTAGGTCATAAAAAACTCCTCGAAATCATGAAAGAGAAAGATGCTCTTTACGCCAAAGAGGATTTTTCTGATGCTGATGGTGAAAGGGCCGCACTCCTTGAAGCACAGTTTGCTGAGCTTAATGGGTGGGAAGCGGAAGCAACGGCTGCAACTCTCTTGGCAGGACTCGGAATTGGTGAAAGTTTTCATGAAAAAAAGATGAAAGAACTTAAAGGTGGAGAGAAGGTAAAAGTTCTCCTCGCTCAAGCACTTTTCGGGAAGCCAGAAATTCTTCTCTTAGATGAGCCTACTAACGATTTAGATCTTAAGGCGATCACATGGCTTGAAAACTTTCTCGGTGATCAAGAGGAAACAACAGTCCTGGTCGTGTCCCACGATCGACATTTTTTAAATAAAGTGTGTACTCATATTTGTGACATCGATTATGGCAAAATCACTTTGTTCGTAGGGAACTATGATTTTTGGTATAAGTCCTCTCAGCTTGCTCAGCGCATGCTTTCAGATCAGAATAAAAAGACCGAAGATAAGATTAAAGAACTTAAAGAATTCGTTCAGCGCTTTTCTGCCAATGCTTCAAAATCTAAACAGGCAACGTCACGTAAAAAATTACTCGATAAACTCACTCTCGAGGATATTAAACCATCAACGAGAAAGTACCCCTATGTCGGCTTTAAACCTGATCGAGAGGCAGGAGATCAGTTATTAAGAGTTGAGAATCTTAGCTATTCGTCCGAAGGCAAGAAGATCATCACGAACTTGTCATTTACAGTTAAGAAAAGCCAAAAGATCGTATTCTTAAGTGATTCTGAAGTTGAAACGACCTGTCTCTTTAAACTTCTCATGGGAGAGTTAAAGCCCGATAGTGGCAAAATTGATTGGGGTATAACCACTACTAAGGCCTATCTTCCGAATGATAATAACCATTACTTTCAAGACAAGACTCTTGATCTGATTAATTGGTTAAGACAATACTCGAAAGATCAAACAGAAACATTCTTAAGAGGCTTTTTAGGCCGGATGCTTTTTTCAGGCGAAGAAGCCCTTAAAAAGTGTAATGTGCTTTCTGGGGGAGAAAAAGTTCGTTGCATGCTCTCCAAAATGATGCTTTCTGGTTCTAATGTTCTTGTGATGGATAACCCTACTAACCACTTGGATCTAGAAACAATCACCTCCTTAAACGAGGGATTAATTGAGTTCAAGGGGACGCTTCTTTTTACCTCTCATGATCATGAGTTCATTCAAACCATTGCAACCCGGGTTATTCAAATCGGAGGACGTGATGAAGAGTGTACATACGATGAGTTTCTGGGATTAAACTAGATAATTTTTACAAAAAATCACCGCCATTTTTTGAACGGTCTATAATAAGCTCAAAACTTGGAGCTCCTATGAAATCATTTATTTTGTTAAGTTTTCTTTCTCAGTTAGCCTTTGCAGAAACATGGGATCGAGCGAATGATCCTCGAAATTTTAACTGGGTTTCTAAGCAGCCGATCACGACTGATTTTGACCTTATGCCTTTTGCAGCTAAAGTCACTGATTCTCGAATTGGTTGGTCAGAAACATACTGGCCATCGAATCTTGGGGGAATCGCTTACCGCTGGGCTTCGGAGTCACCTAAACCATTTAAGGAAAAACTTTATAGTTATGAAGAGCTAAAAAAATTCTCTCTTGATGAAATGAGTAAACTTTCTCCAGCAGAGCTTTATGATATTTCTAAGGGAGACTATAACTACACACTGACTAAAAAAACGTTGGGCCTTTTCTCACCAAAAGACTTGTGGTGGGAGGGGATTTGTCATGGATGGTCTCTTGCCGCAGTCAATTACCCAGAACCAGCACCGGTTCAAGTCATCAATAAAGATGGACTTGTTGTTCCTTTCGGTTCTTCGGATGTGAAAGGACTCTTGGCAATGCATGATGCTTTTAATTCACAGGGTGATTACGCTCGTGTCGGAAAAAAATGTAAGGCTTACGGTAAGGTTGCTGGAGAGGCGTGGCCTCAAGATGGAAATGTTCCACCTCCATCAAAGAAAGACGCTGAAGATGATAATTGCCGAGACGTGAATGCGGGTTCATTTCACGTCGTGATCACGAATATGATTGGTATCAATGATCAAGCATTCGTAGCGGATATTGATCGTTTTAATGACGTTTGGAACCAGCCAGTTATTGCCTATGAATCGACGATTATCGGAGAACTGACTCCCTCTATTTCGCAAAAAAAAGATGGAGTGACAAAACTTATTCAGATACAAACGATCATGACCTATGCGGATGAGTTAGAATTTAAAACAGAAGAACTTCTCAAAGAAGGGAAAATATCATTTGTTTCTAAAGAACCAGTGACGCCAACAATTTTTCAAAATGTTAATACGAAGACCTATGAGTACATCATTGAGCTTAACCGAGAAAATAAAATTATTGGTGGAACTTGGTTAACGGAATCTAGACCTGATATGATTTGGTCTAAGAAAAAAGATCCTGTGTTTAGAGATGGGAAGCTCCCGCTCAAGGATCTGATTCATATCTATCGACCAATTTAGGCTTATTTTCGAAGGTCGTTCATTTTAGCTAGAAGATCATCAATCGATCTTTCGAGTAGGTCAAACTCCTGAGAGGCATCTTCTGTCGACTTTGATTTCACCATAGGTATCACCATCATCATGCGGCTAATAGGACTGGCGAAGGAGTGGTGGATTTTCTTGATTCTTTGCCTGAGATTAAAAACCTCATAGGCAAGGTAACTAATAATCGAACATAAAAGAACAATGACGAATTCAACCATTAAAAAAGATCCTTCATTTTAATTTCATCAAAAACATTTTTTAATTCTTTGAGGGCATAGTCCTGATCGATCATTCCTTTGCCTAAAATAAGTTTCTTATGATGTAAATGAAGTGTCTTCTTAATTTCTTCTTTAGATAGCTTCGTCGTTACGGAAGCAGTATCAAGGACTTTCTTGTCAGCGTTAATTTCAATATCAATAGTTTGCTCACCAAAACTAAAACCTAACACAAGAGATTCAATCCCTGCGTAATCACGAGAGGTTGGAGGTGTGTATTTAAATTCGAGATTTTTCTTACCGTTTTTTATCTCTTTGAGTTTAAACCGATAAAAGGTCTCAAGGAGTTGAGAAAGTTTGGTGTAGATTTCTTTGTTCTTGGTAGGGATAAGAAGATGGTTTTCTTTCGTCTCTTCACCATAGATGAGAAAGAAGCTACTTTTCTTATCCATGATGGGATCATTTTCTTCGATCTTTATTTTGAATTCGTAGGATTGTGCAGCCATTGGAGAAAGAGCCTTGAGCTCAAACCTTACTTCTTTTTTTAACTTGAGTGCACTCAACTCACGTTGGTGTGCTTTTTTAATATCTCCAAAACAAAGCTTGATGGAAGTAGATGTCAGATTAGAAATTGTAGAGCCTAAATTCTTGATTTCTAGGATCCCTTCAATCTCTGATCCTTGTTCCCAACTTTCACCTTTGAGATCAATCGACCATTGGTAGGGCTGAGAAACAAAAAAAGCTTTCATTTAGGGAGTAGACACGTGTCGAGAGAGAGATCGATGTTAAAGTCTGGATTTATACAACCATAGATATCATTAATTTGTTGGCCGTAATTGATGCCTTTATAAGCTTGAACATCACCATTAGGTTTCACTTCACAAGGATTCCCAATTGTGCAGTTTGTACCACCTTCATTGCCTGTGTTATTGATCGCGATAACTGATCTTGTCCCTTTAAGGATAATCGGTGAGCCAGATGTACCGCCGATGGTATTACATTCTTTAGTGTAGCGAAGAGAATCTTTAAAAAACCAATCGCCTTCTTTAAGTTTTGGGACAACGGCATCGATTGAACAAGAATAACCACGATCCCAATAACCTGAGATGATATCAATCTTTAACCCAGCTGTTGCCGGAGATGATTCAATCGTCAGAGGAGATATATTTGTTCTCTTGAAAATGTCATCGTAACTTTCACTCAACTCGTACAAAGTTAGGTCAGTGTTCGTCATCGTCGCATAGAGAACTTTAGTTGCTCGTAGAGGGTGAAGTTTAAAATCTTTATCGTAAACACTCATGGCCCTTGTCACGGCATAATTCTGAAGAACTTGACCAGGTTTTAGAAAATCTTTAAAGCCCAGGCAGTGACCATTAGTCATGACCATCGCTTTTGATGAGAGAGGTTGGTTTTCTAAAATGACCAGTGAACCAGAGCAGTTATTTAGTTTTACAATCCCTTCGAAGTCATATTTTTGAGCTTCAACTTCATTAAGTGAAAAACGATTAAGTTTCAGTTTCTGTGGAATCGCTTCAGCGGTTAAAGTTAAGGTTAGAGCAAGGATAAAAAGTGTTAGCTGTTTCAAGATTGTGCCTCTTTAAAAGTTAGGAAGGGTTCTAACAGATTGAATTTATTCTGTCCTTAACTGTAAGTTTTTGACAGTTTTTGTCCCTCTTGAGCGGGTTCAAATAAAGCAGGGAAATCACCCAACTCTTTAGATTCTTGAACAAGCTGAGGGATATTATGATCAAGAATACGATAGAGGTCTGAAAATTTTTCAAGGACGTAATAGAGTGGCTGTGGAATGTCGATTCTGTAAGGTGTTCTTAATGCTGTTAATGCATCAAAATTCACTCGCTGGGCTTTTTTATCTTCGATACAATAAACAGTTTCTTCGATAGAGGAGAGGATTCCCCCTCCATAAGCCTTGAGCTGGTTATGTTCTCTTAAAAGGCCAAACTCAATCGAGAACCAAAAGAGTCTAAAAAGTCTTGGGCGATCTTTTGGTTCCATGCTGAGAGCAATTTTCGCAAACTCCTGCATGAAATCACCGTATTCTTTATAGGTGAGAAGGGGAGTATGCCCATAGAGTTCATGAAAAATATCTGGTTCTTGAATGTAGTTCAATTCTTCAGGAACTCTGATGAAGCTGGCAGCCGGAAATTTTTTATTTGAAAGAAGCGTGAAAAATTCTTTCGCAGGAATAAGAGCTGGAACCACTTCAACTTCCCAGCCATTAAAACTTTTGAGCCTCTTGTTCACCTCTAGGTGTTGGGGAACTTTATCGGGAGTGAATTGGATTCTTTCAAGACCCTCTAAATATTCTACGCAACCATATTTTTTTACGAGTGTGCTCTGACGCTCAAAAAGCGTTTTCCATGTTTGATTTTCTTCTGGAGTCCAGTCGATAAGACCATGAGGTCCGGTATCTTTTGAAACATACTTGGTTTTCATGGGAAAATACTATACTTAGTTTTTATGGAATATTCTAAGAAAATATACTCTTTTGAGGAAAAAAACAGCTTGTTGAGAAGTAAGATTTTTTATCAATCTGTCATCCAAAGCTCGCAAACTCCATTTGAACAAGGTGAGTTGATCGATGAGATGCTGGGGCTAGCATCGAGAGAAGTGGAGCTCAGCTTATCCAGAACAGCTAAAAAAGATTTTCCAACTGGCAATTTTCAAAGCTGGGGAAAAGATCTTTATCATGGCCATCAAACGTGGATTGGCCTTGATCCCCAGGAGCTCCAAACTCCACTTGATGAGCTTCTCAAAATCTCAGAACTCATCGAGTTGAAAGGAAAAAAAATATTAGATCTCGGTTGTGGTTTTGGCAGACCAGGAATGATCTTTAAATTTCTTGAGTCTGATCTAAACTATGTCGGAATAGAGATGGTACGAGAGCGAGTTGATGCAGGCGAGGAAGTTATAAAAAGATTTAAGCTTGAGGGAGTCGTTTTAAAAAATGGTGATTTATTTGAGGCGTTTCACCAGGAAGACTTTAACGTTCTCTTTATTTATGATTTTGGTTATCTAGAACAAATGAATCAATTCCTCGATCTCCTCTCTCTCAAAAAGCAGACCTTTGATTTTATTGTTCGAGGCAGAGGCATGAGGCATCTCATTCATACTCAGCATCTTTGGCTAGAAACGTGCCGAGAAATAATCCATCAAAAAAATTTTTCGATTTACAGACGTTAGGTAGGGCAATCTTTTTCAAGGCGATTTTGAAGGTCCTGAATGATTTGAAGCTTTATTTCTTTAGGTGTTCCACTGAACTTACTTTTATAATCAGGGATATCAAAATACGCGAAGTTCATCTTAATCTCTCTAAAATGATTCGGAAAAAATTGTCCAGGGGCTTGGACATGATGAAGACCACCCGATAGGCATATAATAAGCCCACCGGATTCTAAGCCTTGGATTATATCAGCAACTCCTCCACGGACTGTCATTTTTTGGCCGTTTTTATCTAATCCGTTTGGCCTTTTCATCCTGCCCTCTGGGGCAATCATAATGATAGAATCTGGATTGATAGTCTGGAGATAATTTGTCCAGGACTCGTCTTTTTTTCGAGTGATCTTTGAAATTTTTGGGATCATGAGTTTCCAAAATAAACCAACAATCGGTCTATCGAGAGTGACATCTGCTCCAGGAATATTAAAATGACCGGCGAGGCGCCACAAAGTTTTTGTTGGTATACACTGCGAAAAGAGGGGTTCATAAAGTGATGTATGATTCAAAAAAATAATTAATCTGGCCTTATCCCAGACCTGATCGGGTGTCTCTGTCAGCCAGAGGTACTTAACCCTGAAAAATAGCTGTGAATAAGTTCTCACAATAAGTAAAAGTATAAAAGCAATGACTCTTCTCATTTCCATAGACTAACTTCTTTATTATAATTGTTCTAGAGGTTTCATATGGGACAAGATTGTCAAATTCATGAGCACATTGATCAATACCTAGAAAATGAAAAAAAAATGAAGTGGGTTGCACTCATTAGTTTTTTAGTGATGGTGGTCGAAATCATTTACGGGAAACTCACAGGGTCGATGAGTCTTCTGGCAGATGGATGGCACATGGCCTCTCATACCCTGGCTCTTTTCTTATCAGTTTTTGTTTACTATCTTTTTAGGTCGCAAACTTTTAGACAAAAGTTTAGTTTCGGAGGAGGAAAGATTCTCTCTCTCGGT
>Ga0255183_1000206_pt1 | contig 25897 bp, 24 predicted proteins | sample Atl_UVDOM_RepB_8_FD_183638 | JGI IMG/M metagenome (GOLD analysis project Ga0255183, IMG submission 183638) | Freshwater microbial communities from Altamaha River, Georgia, United States - Atl_UVDOM_RepB_8d | ecosystem: Environmental > Aquatic > Freshwater > River | place: USA: Georgia...
AATCACTGATGTATATACCGGTATTGCTGGTAGCCACATTAAAAGTATCAATTCACATGGTATGGTGAAGATCAAAGATACCGAGGTTTCTCAATTAGATGTGGATAAGGTGATTGAGACTGCATGTGCTATTACGCTTCCAAATGATCAGCAAGTCCTTCATATTTTGACTCAAGAATATGTAATTGATGGACAGGAGGACGTAAGACAACCTCTTGGTATGAGCGGAATGAAATTAGAGGTTAAAGTTCATATTGTCACGGGCGCGATTGCAGCCGCCCAAAATATTGTCAAATGTATCAAGCGTTGTGGACTTGAAGTATCTGAATTGGTCCTGCAACCTTTGGCTTCAAGTATGGCAGTCCTTACCGATGATGAAAAAGAATTAGGTGTGTGTTTGGTTGATATTGGTGGAGGTACAACTGATATTGCAGTATTAAGGCATGGATCTATTCGTCACACAGCTGTTATTCCGATTGCTGGTGATCAAATCAATAATGATATTGCAGTGGCATTTAGAACTCCTTTACCCTCAGCTGAAGAAATAAAAATCAAACATGGTTATGCTGCAAGAAGTTTAGCTTCAGCCTCAGAACAAATTGAAATTCCTGTAGTAGATGGTAAGGAGTCAAAAACTATTTCAACACTCTCATTGGCAGAGGTTATTGAAGCACGATTGGTGGAGCTTTATGAGCTTGTTGCAAGTGAGTTGAAACGAAGTGGCATGGAAGATATGATAGCTTCTGGTATTGTGATTACAGGCGGATCATCCTTAATGAAAGGTATGGTTAATCTCGGTGAGAGTGTATTTAGAATGCCAGTTAGAATAGGCACACCAAGAAATGTAGGGGGCTTATCTGAGGTTGTCGATAATCCTAGATACTCGACAGGTATTGGATTATTGCTTATGGGTAAAGGGCAATTAGAAAAAGAAATGATGAGTCAAATTGATGGCAATTCAATAAACCAAATCTTCATGAAAATGAAAAATTGGTTTCAAGGTAACTTTTAATTCTTGGAGATAGGATATGTTTGAAGTTGTTGATAGCAAATCACAAAATGCCATCATAAAAGTCATTGGTGTAGGCGGCTGTGGCGGGAATGCTATTGATCATATGATCGATAAGAATTTAACTGGCGTTGAATTTATCTGTGCCAACACAGATATGCAGGCACTTAAAAAAAGTCGTGCAAGTCATATTTTACAAATTGGGCAAGCAATGACCAAAGGGTTAGGTGCTGGGGCCAAACCAGAAATCGGCAAACAAGCCGCTATTGATGATAAAGAAAAAATTATTAGCTCCATTAAAGGTGCTGATATGTTATTCATAACAGCAGGTATGGGCGGTGGAACTGGAACAGGCGCTGCGCCTGTGATTGCACAAATTGCAAAAGAACTAGGTATTTTAACGATCGCGGTTGTCACGAAGCCTTTCTTATTTGAAGGTAAAAGAACAGCCATAGCCGCAGATGGTATTAATGAATTAGTTCAGCATGTAGATTCTTTAATTGTTATTCCAAATGAAAAATTAATGGAAGTGTTGGGTGAACATATTCCATTTCTAGAAGCTTTTAATGCTGCTAATGATGTGTTGCATAACGCCGTCTCGGGTATTTCAGAAATTATTAATAGCCCTGGTTTGGTTAATGTGGACTTTGCTGATGTGAAGACAGTGATGGGTGAAATGGGCATGGCTATGATCGGTTCTGGTGTAGCTCAAGGTGAGCATCGCGCATACAAAGCGTCTCAAGCTGCGGTTGCAAGTCCGCTTTTAGAAGATGTGAATTTAGTGAATGCACGAGGTGTATTAGTTAATATATCAGCAAGCAGTAAATTTACACTCAAGGAATATCATGAGGTCATGGAAACAATTAAACAGTTTGCAGCAATTGATGCTACTGTCATTGTTGGTAATGTTATTGATGAAGCCATGGAAGACTCGATTCGAGTTACCGTAGTGGCAACAGGTTTAGCACAAAATGTAAAACAAAGAATGCCGCGCATCGAACCAAAGCCAATCATTCAGAACAAAACACCTATGATAGAAGATGAGCTAACTAGTGATGATGAGCCAGATGTATTCAGTTCAAATGAGAATAGAGCACAAGTTGAAATCATGAAAATGTCAGGTATGGACGAATATGATATTCCAGCATTCTTAAGAAAAAAAGGCGAATAAGTATTTAATGATCAAACAAAGAACTATTCAAAAGTCTGTGCAGACTTCCGGTGTAGGCCTTCATAATGGCGAGAAAGTAACGATGACACTCAAGCCTGCTGAAGTTGACCAAGGTATTGTTTTTCGAAGAGTTGATCAGAAGAAAAATCACGAGGTTAAGGTAAGTCCTGACGCGGTTAAAGATACTAAGATGTGTTCAGCTATTGGGGAAGACGGTTCCCGTGTTGCGACAGTTGAACATTTAATGTCAGCATTATCTGCAGTAGGTATTGATAATATTATTATTGAATTAAATGGATCTGAAGTGCCGATTATGGATGGAAGTTCTATTCCCTTCATTTATCTTCTTCAAACCGCACAAATTAGAGAACAGGATGCCCCTAAAAAATTTGTACTAATCAATGACGTTATTGAAGTTAAAGATAAAGATAAATGGGCAAGGTTTGAGCCATACCAAGGATTTAAAGTTGATTTTACAATTGACTTTCCTCACCCGGTGTTTGATGAATCAACAAATAAAGTTGCACTAGATTTATATGATGCATCCTATATCAATGAAATAAGTCGTGCACGTACATTTGGATTTATGCAAGAAGTAGAATATTTAAGATCAAATGGACTAGCTAGAGGAGGATCGCTTGATAATGCAATAGTTTTGGATGAATATAAAATTATTAATACTGATGGACTTCGCTACAACGATGAATTTGTGCGACATAAAATACTCGATGCCGTCGGGGATCTCTATATGTTGGGATACTCAATCATTGGTAATTTTAAAGCATACAAATCAGGCCATGAATTAAATAATAAATTATTGCTTGCATTAATTTCCAATAAACAAAGTTGGAGTCTTACTACTTTAGATAGTAAAGATCCTAAAATATCAAATTTAGCAACACGTTACATGAACTCTAGAAGTGAAATTCTAAGTCAACCGATGGCAGGGATTTACCAATGAATATTTTAAGATTTTGTATCTTTTTATTACTCGCAATATTAGTAGCTTTTACTTTTTTATATTTAAATACAAAAAATAAAAAATATATAAAGTATATAAAAATCATAACTAATATCACATTAATTCTGATTCTTATATTTATAGTAAGAATGCTTTAAGATCAAAGTGGCTCAATCAAAAAAAACAATTGCAATTTTTGGAGCTTCAGGATTTTTGGGCTCCAGCATTGTCTTAGCGCTTAATCAATCTAATTACTGCCTAAAGTTATTCTCAAGAAATAAAGAAAAAATTAAATTCTGGACAGTAAATCCGAATATTCAAATATTTGACTTTAATCTTGATAATCTCGAGCAAGTAAAAAAAGATCTAAAAAATACAGATGTTGTCATTAACCTCTTGGGGATTCTTCATCAATCTAAAAAAGATTCTTTTGACAAGATTCACCATATTTGGCCAAGCCATTTAGCTAAAACGATGAAAGAGTTGGGTATAAAGCGGCTTTTGCACGTCAGTGCTTTGGGCGCAAGCTCTAATGCTCCTAGTTTATATCTCAAATCAAAAATACTTGGTGAGGCTGCATTACATAAACAAAAAGACCTACATTTAACTATATTAAGACCTTCTATTATTTTTGGCGCAAAAGATAATTTTATTAATATGTTTAAATTGCTCGTGAAATGGCTTCCCATGATAGCGCTGTTATCGCCGCAATCAAAATTTCAACCGATATACATTGAAGATGTTTCAAAAATCATCACTAAAAGTCTTTGGGATAAAAAAACATACGGAAAAGTTTACGAATTAGGTGGCCCTGATGTTTACTCGCTTAAAGAAATTATTAAGCTAATTATTAAGTCTGAAAAATTAAAGCGGCTTATTATCCCCCTTAACAAACCACTCTCATATATCCTTGCATTTAGCATGGAAATGCTACCAGTTAAAATATTGACTCGAGATAATTGGAGGTCTATGCAAGTCAATAATGTAGTCGATCCTCAATATGCAATGCATTATCGGCATTCTTTTGAACGTTTAGAGCATTACCTAAACAATAAAAAAAATAGATCGCCTATGCGAGTTAAATATAATTTTTATAGAAGTAAATCTGGCCGATAAATGAAAATCTATCTTGTGGGCGGTGCTGTGAGGGATCAGATCATGGGCTTACCGGTAAAAGATAAAGACTATGTAGTTGTAGGATCCACTTCTGAAGAATTGGTCAAATTAGGTTATAAGCCAGTAGGTAAAGATTTTCCAGTTTTTTTACATCCAAAAACACATCATGAATATGCATTAGCCAGAACAGAGCGCAAAGTTTCAAAAGGATACAAGGGCTTTAAAGTCTATGCTTCAAAAGAAGTGACTCTAGAAGAAGATCTAAAGCGAAGGGATTTGACTATTAATGCTATTGCAAAGGATGCAAGAGGTCAGTTTATTGATCCCTTTCATGGCATTCAGGATATTAAAAATAAAGTTTTACGTCACGTAAGCTCTGCTTTTGTGGAAGACCCTATTCGTGTATTTCGTATTGCTCGATTTTCTGCTCGATTTCATCAGTTTAAAATCCATCCCGAGACAGCAGCGATTCTAAAGCAGATTGTAAAAAATAAAGAAATAGAAGCTGTAGCATCAGAAAGAATTTGGCATGAATTATTTGTTGGGTTTTCTGAAGAAAAATCTTATTTAATGTTTGAAGTGCTTCATAAATGTGGAGCACTTAAATTATTACTACCAGAAATGAATTATGTGAAACATAAAAAATCTATTAAGAAGAGTTTTGAGTATGCGCTTAAGTCAAAGTATTCCACAGAAATTAAAGCAGCTTTATTTTTTATGTATCTCTACCCTTTGAAAGTAAATAGCAAACTTCAAAAAGAAATTTATATAAGACTATCTGTACCAACTGCAGTCAAAAAATTAACTGAAAAGACCATATCGAATTTATCAGATCTAAAGCAATTCAAAAAACTTAAACCCTTCCAAATTTTGGATTTAATTTACAAAATGGATTTATTTAGAAGTCCGGATTCACTTTTAGATGTCATGCAAATCTTTGAGGCTTTCATCAGTAGTGAGCCAAACCAATTACGAAAGGCATCAACAACTCTAAAATGTTTAAAAAAATATTTAAAACATCTTAATAAATTAAATCTGAGTTCAATTAGTCAGAATAAGCGCAGTCTTGATATTAAGGGTGCGATCTATGAGGCTCGCTTAAAGGCATTAACAAAACTTATTTAATCTCTTTAGACTAATTGGGTAATTTTTGTTATGCGCTTTCCCACAAAAATTGTTTTTTTATTTTGCCTCGATACTAGAATCGTTTTCATACCAATTTTGTGAGCAGTTTTTAAATTAGCAAGATCATCTTCTACCATGACGCATTGGTGAGCTTTTTTTCTAAGTTGTCTTAAGATTTTTCTGAACGCATAAATTGATGGCTTAGGATTGTAGCGCGTTGATTCAATACTATAAACCGCAGAAAAATGTTTTTGAATATTCAGTGATTTAATAATTGCGATTGCATAGTGAAGTGGAGCATTTGTAAAAACAATTTTTTGCCCTTTGATTTTTTTTAATGTATTTTCCAGGGCATGAGATTGCTTCACAAATTTTGATAGCTCTTTTGCATTGTGAGTGTTGAGTAAGAATTCTTTTGGATTAACACCATGATTTTCGATTAAACCTTTTAAAGTTGCGCCATAAATTTTCCAATAGTGATCCCGGAGCTCATGTGCATCTTGATGGGTGATTTGTAGTTTTTGACTGACATAGTCAGTCATAGATTGATTGATACTTGGAAATATTTTGGAGCTTGCGTCGTGCAGTGTATCGTCTAAATCAAAAATCCAAATTTTGGACAATTATTTTGCCTTAATTAAAGTACCCACACCCTCGTCGGTTAATACTTCTAATAAAAGTGCATGCTGCACTCTGCCATCAATGATATGGACGCTCTTGACCCCGCTTCTTGCAGCATCGAGTGCTGAACTTATTTTAGGTAACATTCCACCTGATAACGTGCCATCTTCGACTAGTTTGTCAATTTCATTAGGCGTTAATCCGGTGAGAAGTGAGCCTTTTTTGTCTAAGACACCGGGAGTATTAGTAAGTAAGATTAATTTTTCTGCACTTAATACTTCAGATAATTTTCCAGCCACAAGGTCAGCATTTATATTGTAAGTTTCTCCATTATTACCTACACCAATTGGTGCGATTACTGGAATAAAGTCACCTTCGTCTAAAAAATTAATAATACTCGGATTAATTGATGCAATCTCCCCTACATGTCCAAGATCTATGGTTTTTTTGGGATCTGCATCATTTTTCACAACAAGTTTTTTAGCATGAATAAAATTACCATCTTGGCCCGTGAGGCCTACAGCTTTTCCTCCATGCCTATTAATGAGGTTTACAATCTCTTTATTGACTTGTCCGCCAAGAACCATTTCTACAATATCCATGGTTTCAGTATCAGTCACTCTCATCCCTTGAATAAACTCACCTTTTTTTCCAAGTTTATCAAGATGTTCATCGATCTGAGGACCGCCACCATGTACGACGACTGGATTCATGCCGACTAATTTTAAAAGCACGACATCGCTCGCAAATGATTGCTTTAGATTTTCGTCCACCATGGCATTGCCACCATATTTAATCACGATGGTTTTACCAAAGAATTTTTTAATATATGGTAAAGCCTCGCTTAATATTTTGGCTTTATGTTCTGGTTTAACGTCATAACTCATTTTTATACCTATAGTTTTTTTAATGATTTTAAAGCTTTTTAATAAAAAATTTTGAATTTCTTTGAGGTAAGTAAGACTCCAATCTTTTCTTTGGAAGTTTTTGGATATTCTCTTCTTTAAATCCTTTTTCAATAAACCAATGTTCAGTTCTTGTCGTTAGGGCAAATAAATACTTATAACTTTTTTCTCGTGCAATTTCTTCGCAATAATTATAAAGTTTTGAACCAAAGCCTTTTGATTGGTAGTTTTTGTTAATCGCAAAACATGCAAATTCGACATGGTCGTTGTATGGATACAAAGCGGCACAACCAATAATTTTTTTATCGTGCTCGATCACAAAAAAGTTTTCTATATCATGATCAATGCGCTCTTTACCCCTTTTGATAAGATAGCCGCCCGCTTCCAAAGGGTTAATCAGCTTGTGAATACCTTTGACATCATTATGATTAGCTTGTCTGATTGTATCGAGAGCTTTTTCTGTGATGACAGTTCCAACGCCTTCATCCGTAAATAATTCTTGAAGAATGGCCCCATCAATATGTCTGTTAATTAAATGAATTTTATGAATGCCAGCTTCGGAGGCTTTGATAGCAATTTCTAGAAGATCTAGTTCATTTGAATTAATGTTGATGAGCTCATGTTTTTTTGGATTATTTTTTTCAATGCTTTTATAGAGATTCACAGCTTTTTCTAAAGTCATTTCGTGCAGCAACTCATTCCTTAAATTAAAAATACCATCAGAATCTATCAGCAGAATTAATTTATCTGCCTCCAGTGCGATCGATGTTTTGAGTGCGACATCTTCCATAGTGAGATTAAATACTTCACCTGTCGGTGAATATCCGATAGGAGATATCACGACTAATTCTTTGTTATCCAATTTTTTCTTAATTGCAGCACTATCAATCTTTCTTACTTCGCCGGTGTGTTGCATGTCGACACCATCAATTACACCCAAGGGTTTTGCCGTAATAAAGTTTCCGCTAGAAACTTTAATATCACTACCTGCCATAGGTGAATTTAAAAGACTGGAAGAAAGTGTGGATTCAATATTAATTTTAATGAGACCATTGGCTTCTTTAACAGCCTCCATACCTAAATCATCAGTGACGCGAACATTTTGTACAAGTTGGGTTGAGATTTTTTTCTCTTTAAGTTTTTGATCGATTTGAGGTCTCGCGCCATGGACGAGAACAATTTTGACGTTTAAGCAGGTCAATAAATTGATGTCGTGAGAGAGAGCTGTGAATTGATCTTCATCGAGAAGCTCACCCCCAAAAGCAATAACAAATGTTTTATTACTAAAGGTGTTGATATAGGGAGCTGCCAACCTAAACCATCTTGCAAATGTTTGGCTATCTAATTTTTGAATGGGGTTAGGCGAAGTTTTGTTTTGAAAAAGACTAGAGGGCGAACAATTAAGCACATCACATATTTTGAGCAGTTGCGCTTCACTGACATTTTGGGCACCTCTTTCAATTCTGGAGAGATTGCCAGGGTCGCTTGCAATTTTTTCCGCCAATACTTGAAGGGTGAGCCCTAAAGACTTCCTTCTTTTTCTGATTGCTTCGCCAAGTGACATAAGGTAATAATTTGCTTAAAATACATATTTTACATGTATTTTTTATAAAAATACTATAATTTTTGCGTTTTATGCAAAATCTCCCCATAAATTTTGCAAAATAGACAGGGCAACGATAGAAGCTGTTTCCGTTCTTAATATTCTTTGACCAAAATTCACAGGGATAAAAGATTGATTTAAAGCTAGGGCCATTTCTTTTTCTGATAAACCGCCTTCAGGCCCTACTATGAATACAATCGAACCAGATGGTTTATCCAAGTCGTTTATATTTTGGGCTTTTGATGGAGTGAGGATTAATTTTAAGTGATCTGTTTTAAGGGTTTCTTTACTTAGCCATTGATTAAAATGGAGCGGGCTTAATATATCTGGGATAGCACTTCGGCCAGTTTGTTCACATGCAGAAATAGCGACAGTTTTCCAGTGTTCAAGTTTTTTATCTGCTCTTTCTCGATCTAATTTAATGATAGATCGCTCTGTTAATAGAGGTTGAATAGAATGAACGCCAAGCTCAACAGCTTTTTGAATAATCCAGTCCATTTTATCTCCTGCCGCGAGACCTTGGGCTAACGTTATCTTTAGTGGTGACTCATGATTGACTTCATATTTATTTATAATTTCAACGGTTGTTTTATGTTTAGATACCTCAATCACTTTTACAACATAATCAAAACCATCTCCATTAAAAAGAGCAAATTGGTTGCCTACTTTTAATCTTAAAACTTTTGTAGCGTGAATATGCGTTTGTGCCCCTAACTCAACGATATGTTTGAGTTCTAGGTTTTCCGAGTGGTAAAATCGATTCTCTTCCATAGTCAGTTCTATCTAATAGGTAAGCTATATTAAGGCATAAAACATGGTTAGTTTAAATACTCCGCTTTGTGATTTTGGTTGGAAAGCCATTGATTTTAATTTACAAGGCGTCGATGACACATTTTGGACTCTCGAAAAATCTAAAGGTGTGAATGGTTTACTTGTGATGTTTATATGTAATCACTGTCCATATGTGAAAGCAATATTACCAAGACTTATCTATGACGTTCGAGCACTAAAAGATATGGGCGTTGAAACGATTGCAATTCAGAGCAATGACCCTTTAAATTATCCTGAGGATTCATTTGAAAATATGAAGCGCATTGCACATCAATCTCATTTTTCTTTTCCTTATGTAATTGATGAGACTCAGGAAGTCGCGAGAGCTTATAACGCTATTTGTACACCTGATTTTTTTGGCTTTAATCGCAATCTAGAGTTGCAATATCGTGGTCGCTTTGACGCAACAGGTCGGGGAGAACCGCCGCCTGATAATAGGCGTGATTTATATGAAGCTATGAAACTCATTGCAGAAACACAAACAGGCCCTGTCGAGCAAAAATCAAGCATTGGTTGCTCTATTAAATGGCGGGAATGAAAAGTATTTGGCGCAAATAATCAAGAGACAAAAAGACCCTATTCGCCTTGCTGAAAAGGGCTATTTAAGCAATAATTTAGGTAAAAACAACATCAATTTTTAACTTTACATTTAGTACGCAAATATTAAAAAAATATTTGCAATACTGTCAATTTCGGGAGGCAATAATGGCAACACGTCAAGATTTAGCTAACGCAATTCGTGCGTTATCAATGGATGCAGTTCAAAAAGCAAACTCAGGACACCCAGGTGCACCTATGGGTATGGCTGAAATTGCTGAGGTTGTTTGGAATCATCACTTACAACACAACCCTACTAATCCAAATTGGGCTAATCGTGATCGCTTTATTCTTTCGAATGGCCATGGATCTATGTTGATTTATTCATTGCTTCACCTCACAGGTTACGACTTACCAATGGATGAAATTAAAACATTCCGTCAACTTCATTCTAAATGTGCAGGTCACCCCGAATATGGTTATGCGCCAGGCGTTGAAACAACAACAGGGCCTTTGGGCCAAGGCATCAGTAATGCTGTAGGTTTTGCAATGGCTGAAAAATTACTCGCTCATCAATTTAATAAACCTAATCATAAAATCGTAGATCACCACACATATGTATTCTTAGGTGACGGTTGTATGATGGAAGGGGTATCACATGAAGCTTGCGCTCTTGCAGGTACATGGGGTCTTGGTAATTTAATTGCTTTTTGGGATGATAATGGTATTTCTATCGATGGTCATATCGAAGGCTGGTATACAGATGACACGGCTAAACGTTTTGAGTCATATGGCTGGCATGTAATTCCAAATGTTGATGGCCATGATTTTGAAGCTATCAATAAAGCGGTTGAGGCAGCAAAAAAAGTTACAGACAAGCCATCATTAATTTGCTGTAAAACAATTATCGGAAAAGGATCACCAAACAAATCAGGATCGCATGATTGTCATGGATCAGCATTAGGTGATGCTGAAGTTGCTGCGACAAGAGAAGCAATTGGTTGGAAACATGATCCGTTTGTGATTCCTGAAGATATTTACGCAGGTTGGAGCGCTAAAGATAAAGGCGCTAAAGCCGAAGCGGCATGGAACGATAAGTTTGCAGCTTACGAAAAAGAATTCCCAGATTTAGCAGCTGAATTTAAACGTCGTATGAAAGGCGATCTTCCAAAAAATTGGAAATCAACTACAGATGCAATGATTAAATCAGTCAATGAAAAAGCAGAAGTATTAGCAACACGTAAAGCTTCACAGAATGCAATTGCAGCACTTGCGCCAATCCTACCAGAGTTTGTTGGTGGTTCAGCAGACTTAACTGGATCTAACTTAACAAGTTGCTCATCATTCCAACACGTCAGTGGTAAGACACCAGGCAATTATATCTCTTATGGTGTTCGTGAATTTGGTATGGCAGCGATTATGAACGGTATGGCCCTTCATGGTGGCGTACTTCCTTTTGGTGGCACATTCCATATGTTCTCGGACTATATGAAGAACGGTATGAGAATGGCAGCGCTTATGAAACAAAGAGTTATCTATGTGTTAACACACGATTCAATTGGTCAAGGTGAAGACGGCCCAACGCATCAACCTATCGAAACTACAGCAGGGCTTCGTTATATTCCTAGAATGGATGTATGGAGACCAGCAGATTCAACTGAAACAGCAGTAGCATGGGTAGTTGCTGTGGAAAGTATTCATAATCCAACTAGCTTAGTATTAAGTCGACAAAATACCTCATTTACAAATAGAACTGATGCACAAATTGATTTAATTCGCAAAGGTGCTTATGTATTAGCAGATGCTGAAGGTGGTAAAGCAGATGTAATTCTTATTGCAACCGGATCTGAAGTAGATCTTGCATTGAAGTCACAAGCTGCATTAAAAGAACAAAACATTAAAGCGCGTGTAGTTTCTATGCCATCAACTAATGTATTTGATCGTCAAGATCAAGCATACAAAGATAGCGTATTAACCAAAGGGGTTAAACGCGTGTCAATTGAAGCCGGTGCAACCGATTTCTGGAGAAAATATATTGGTCTAGATGGTGCTGCAGTTGGAATAGATACATTTGGTGAATCAGCACCTGGCGGCGCTTTATTTAAACATTTTGGGTTTACTGTGGAAAATGTGGTTTCAACTGTTAAATCAATTCTGTAATCATTATTGAGTAAGTTCAATAAGGCATCTCAAGTTTGAGATGCCTTATTTTTTACTAAGGAAATCTTTATGGCAATCAATTTAGCAATCACAGGATTTGGAAGAATAGGTCGTTTAATATTAAGGGCGATTTACGAATTAAACCGTCAAGATATTAAAGTAGTAGCTATTAATTCAAGTCGTGGCGATGCAGCCTCCAATGCCCATTTATTAAAATTCGATAGTGCACACGGTAAATTTAATGCGGACATTAAAACGAACGATCATGAAATGATTATTAATGGTGATGTGATTAAATTTTTTAGTACAAGAAATCCTGAAGAGTTGCCTTGGGATAAATTAAATGTTGATATTGTTATGGAATGTACAGGTGCTTTTACGAGCAAAGAAAAATCAATGGTACATATAAAACAAGGGGCTAAGAAAGTATTGATTTCTGCACCTGGCGGGAAAGATGTTGATGCAACTATCGTATATGGCGTCAATCATCAAATTTTAAAATCAACTGATACAGTTGTTTCAAATGCTTCTTGTACTACCAACGGATTAGCCCCAATGGTCAAGCCTCTGCATGATAAATTAGGGATTGTTACAGGCCTTATGACAACAATTCACTCTTATACAAATGATCAATATTTAAATGACAATCAACATAAAGACTTAAGAAGAGCTCGTTCTGCAACGACTTCAATGATTCCAACAAAAACAGGTGCAGCAGATGCCGTGGGTTTAGTCATACCTGAATTGAAAGGTAAGCTAGATGGAATTGCTATTCGTGTTCCAACATTAAATGTTTCATTGGTTGAGCTAACTTTTACCCCGAAGAAAAAGACATCTAAAGATGAGGTGAATCATATTATAAAAGAGGCAGCTAATGAAGGAAGTCTCAAAGGGATATTAATTTACAACGATGAGCCCCTAGTTTCGATAGATTTCAATCATACTGAAGCATCTTCATATTTTGATGCAAACCTAACTAAGGTGAGTGAAGATGGTTTACTTGTGAAAGTCTTTGGTTGGTATGACAATGAGTGGGGTTTTAGTTGTCGCATGATTGATACAGCTATGGCTATGATGTCAGCTAAATAAATAGTTGTTTAATGAATATTAAAAGACTTGTTGATTTAGATCTTAAAGATAAAAGAGTTTTTATTCGCTCAGATCTAAATGTCCCCATTCAGAGTGGAAAAATAACTTCACCTAAAAGAATTCTAGCTTCTATTCCCACTATTGAATTCGCCCTTCAAAAAGGTGCTCGTGTGATGGTGACATCTCACCTAGGTAGACCCGAAGAAGGAAAATATAGCAGCGATGATTCGCTAAAGCCTGTAGTTGATTTCTTAAAGAACCATCTTAAGTATCCAGTTCATCTTGTTTCAGATTGGGTTAACTCATCTTTTGATACTCTCCCAGGACAATTAACAGTTTTAGAAAATTGTAGATTTAATGTGGGTGAGAAAAAAAATGATGAGACATTAGCAAAAAAATATGCCTCACTGACAGATATTTTTGTGATGGATGCATTTGGAACTGCTCATCGTAAAGAAGCTTCTACATATGGTATTGCTGAATATGCGCATATTGCATGTGCAGGCATTCTATTTGTAGCCGAACTCGAGGCGCTTGAAAAGGCTTTATTAGAGCCCTCTCGACCTATGATTGCCATTGTAGGTGGAAGTAAAGTCTCTTCAAAATTAAGTATCTTAGATACTTTATCTGACAAAGTAGATCAGCTGATTGTGGGTGGCGGTATCGCAAATACCTTTATCAAAGCCATGGGGTTTGAAGTCGGTAGCTCTATGTATGAGGAGGATCTAGTGCCTGCAGCTAAAAAAATAATTAATAAATTAGAAAAACGTGGCGCCTCGTTACCCATTATTTCGGATGTTGTTTGTGGAAAAAAATTTGACGCCCATGAAATGGCAATTACAAAAAATATTAAAGACGTTCATAAAGATGACATGATATTTGATCTTGGCAAAAACTCAGTCGATGAAATTGTGAGATGTATTCATAACGCTAAAACTATTATATGGAATGGACCTGTTGGCGTATTTGAATTTGATCAGTTTGCAAAAGGTACTGAGACCATGACACATGCGATTGCAAATTCTAAAGCGTTCTCACTTGCAGGCGGTGGTGATACGATAGCTGCAATAGAAAAATTTAATGTTGCAAAAGATATCTCATATATTTCAACTGCAGGTGGAGCATTTTTAGAATTTGCAGAAGGCAAAAAACTTCCTGCTATTGAAATTTTAGAAAGAAGATTTTAAATGGCTCTTATTCAACTAACAGAAACATCCATTAAAAGTCTTCCTCTACTTCACAAGGGAAAAGTGAGAGATATATATGAGGTTGATGATAAACATCTTTTGATTGTGACAACAGACCGATTATCAGCATTTGATGTTGTAATGAATGAGCCTATTCCTAATAAAGGATTTGTTCTTACACAAATGGCTGATTTTTGGTTTCGAAAACTTTCTTATGTGGTTGCAAATCATTTATCAGCTATTGCACCTGAAAGTGTTGTATCTGAAAACGAGGTAGCTCAAGTGAAAAATCGTGCTATTGTGGCACGCAAATTAAAAGCACTTCCTATTGAAGCTATTGTTAGAGGCTATTTATCAGGCAGTGGATGGAAAGATTATCAAAAGACACAAACAGTATGTGGTATAAAACTGCCACAAGGTTTAAAAGAGTCCGCAAAATTAGATGAACCTATATTTACACCTTCTAGTAAGGAAGTAGTCGGACAGCATGATGAAAACATTTCATTCGAAGAATGTGAAGCCCGTATTGGAAAAGAGATTGCAACTCGGATTAAAGAAATTAGCATTAAGTTATATCAAGAAGCCTCAGCATTCGCAGTCACTAAAGGTATTATTATTGCGGATACTAAATTTGAATTTGGTTTGGATGACGAAAATAATTTAGTGCTTATTGATGAAATATTAACGCCGGACTCTTCTCGTTTTTGGCCCTTGGATCAATATCGCGAAGGCGTGTCTCAACCAAGTTTTGATAAACAATTTATTAGGGATTGGTTAGAAAGCAGTGGATGGAATAAGACACCCCCACCTCCTTCTTTACCATTGGATGTGATTACAAAAACCAGTCAAAAATATTTAGAGGCTTTTCAAAAACTTACAGGCCAGGAGATAAAAAATAATTAAATAAAAAAGGCGCCTATAAGGCGCCTTTTTTATGCATCAAAATTAAAGAAGCGGCACAATAAGAAGAGCCACAATGTTAATAATTTTAATGAGCGGGTTAATCGCAGGGCCTGCGGTATCTTTATAAGGATCACCTACAGTATCGCCAGTAACAGCTGCTTTATGAGCTTCTGAACCTTTACCACCGTGATTGCCATCTTCAATATATTTCTTCGCGTTATCCCAGGCGCCTCCACCTGTACACATTGAGATTGCTACAAACAATCCCGTCACGATCGTACCCATAAGAAGACCACCTAAAGCTTTAGGTCCTAGAGATAATCCTACTACGATAGGAACGGCTACAGGAAGCAATGAAGGAACAATCATTTCTTTAATAGCAGCTGTTGTTAACATATCTACAGCTCTTGCATAATCAGGCTTACCTTTGCCAGTCATGATGCCTTTAATAGTCTTGAATTGTCGTCTTACTTCTTCTACAACTGCACCCGCAGCTCTTCCAACTGCCTCCATTGCCATCGCAGCAAAGAGGTAAGGGATAAGACCGCCAATAATTAATCCAATAATAACTAATGGATCACTTAAATCAAATGTAGTTGCAATACCCACAGACTCTAATTTATGAGTGTAGTCTGCAAAAAGAACAAGTGCTGCAAGACCCGCTGATCCAATCGCATAACCTTTAGTTACTGCTTTAGTTGTATTACCAACAGCATCTAATGGATCTGTCACATCACGAACACTCTTTGGTAATCCTGCCATCTCTGCAATACCACCTGCGTTATCAGTAATCGGACCGTATGCGTCTAATGCCACGATAATCCCGGCCATACTTAACATTGATGTTGCAGCAACGGCGACACCATAAAGACCTGCGAGATGATGAGAGACAAAGATTGCAATACAAACTGAAATCACAGGAAGTGCGGTAGATTTCATTGAGATACCAATACCCGCAATAATATTTGTGGCATGACCTGTTTTTGAAGCACGCGCTACATGTCTTACAGGTTCGTAATCCGTACCTGTGTAGTACTCTGTAATCCACACTAAAGCTGCAGTTAATACCAAACCTACGATACATGCTTGGAATAAAGCCATTGAGGAAACGTTTACATTTTGTATTGAAACACCTTCAGGGAACACATAGTTTGTAACATAGTAGAAAGCTACAAGTGAAAGCCCACCTGCTACGATGAGACCTTTATATAAAGCGGGCATAACATTTTTCATTTTAGGAGTTGCTCTTACAAAGAAACATCCAATAATCGAGGTCACGATAGAAGCTGCACCTAATAAGAGAGGATAAATAATACCGCTTGCACCATTGTTGGTGATCATTAGACCACCAAGAACCATAGTTGCAATTAGAGTTACCGCATAAGTTTCAAATAAATCTGCTGCCATACCTGCACAGTCACCTACATTATCACCAACATTATCTGCAATTACAGCTGGATTTCTAGGATCATCTTCTGGAATTCCTGCTTCGACTTTACCCACTAAGTCTGCACCTACGTCTGCACCCTTGGTGAAGATGCCGCCGCCCAAACGAGCAAAAATTGAAATAAGTGAAGAACCAAAAGCGAGTCCAATCAAAGGATTTAAATTAGTTGCTTCAGCGCCACCCAGATAAATATAAAAACCTGTTACACCAAGAAGACCAAGTCCCACCACGAGTAATCCTGTGATAGCACCACCTTTAAAGGCGACATCAAGTGCCGGCACAATACCTTTAGTAGCAGCCTGGGCTGTTCTCACATTTGATTTGACAGAGACATTCATACCAATGAATCCACAAGCGCCAGAGAGAAGTGCGCCAACAATAAAGCCTAATGCTGTATCTTTGGAAATAAACATTCCAATGAGAATCGTTAAAACAATACCTACAATTGATATCGCTTTATATTGTCTTGCAAGGTAAGCTTTAGCGCCTTCTTGAATAGCTAGCGAGATTGCCTGCATTTTTGAATTGCCAGCTGGCAGTTTAAATATCCATGCACTCATGACAGCACCGTAAAGAATTGCTAAAAGTGCCGCGCCAATAATAAGGTTAAGTTCTGACATACATACTCCTAAATTTTTGGAAATCTTAAAATGAAAAACTTATCCGTTAAATTATCACATTCAATAACTTTGTCACTACTAAAAATAATATTTTAATTACAGATTAGCCTGAAAAAAGCATTGACAAGCCTATGAAAATTAAGAGACAAGCGAATATTTTTTTTAATGATGAAATAGAAATCTGATGTATCCATTTTGTTGCGAGCCTCACAAAAATAAGGCTCGAAGTCGTTAAGAATATAAGTCCTGGTAGATAGATATAGCCTAAGCTAAATTGAGGGAGCTGACTTAAATGTAAGCCATTTTTGATAAATCCAAATGAAGCCCCGAGTCCAATAAATATCCCTAGCGAGCTGGAGAGCCCAACAGCAAGTCTAGGATTAACTTTATGATAAATAAAATAAGGAACAAACATAGTACCTCCGCCAATTCCAATAATGGTGGAGGTAGAGCCTATTGTGAATCCATAAAGATTTGCAAAAATCATGGATGGTAATTGAACTGAGCTTTTGATTTTAGGAGACTTAAAAATTTCATAGGCAGCAAGAAAGGTGTAGATAATAAAAGCGTGTTTAATGAATGCAATATTTAAATGCGGAATGCTAAAAGCCATCGCCAAAGAACCTAAAAAAACCCCAGGGATGTAATGAGTTGCTATTGACCAATTCATATTGTTACGTTTTGTGTGAAAAAAACTCGATACTCCCCCAGTAAAAATAATAGAAGCAAGTGAAGTTGCTATGGCCATGAGCATTGCTTGATCAAAAGTAACTTGATGAAAATGAATTAAGACATAAGCCAGAAGAGGCACTATGATCAGGCCGCCACCAATACCAAGAAGGCCAGATAATGTGCCAACAAGGCTTCCAGCAATAATGAGTATCGAGGCTTCAGTCAGTATTTGCATGCTGTTTAATGAGCTTACTGAGGCGTTGCTTTAAAGGAGAGTCCTCGAGACTGCTGAGTAGATTTTTGAAAGCTAATTTAGCTTGAATAGGAAAATTTTTAGATGGAGCAGGCGACACTTTAGAATTTTTAATCACTAATTTTATTTTTAACGATTTAATTGGATTGGCATAAGGTATTTCTTTTTGAATACCTTCATTCAAGTCCTTGAGAAGGGTTGATTCAATAAACTTTAATTTGCTTGCAATACCGCTATTTTCCACATAAACAGTCAAAATATCGTCTCGAATTCCGCCGACATGAGATAAAGGGGTTAATTTGTTTGGGGCCTTGGCGGACCATAGCTTTTGATAGCTAGAAATAGAGCGATTTTTCTCTCTAATTAAGGAAAATACTTCACTTTCCAAGAGCTTCTTGACGGGCTTCATAAGTTATAATTATCTATTATTTACGCTAAATTTTAGACTTCAGATGCGAATTATCTTTGTAACAAATAGTACATCAAAGCCAAAAAGTATCCATTTAGTAACTTTTGTTGCCATAATCTTTTTGCTTTTTATTGCGCTTATTCAAGGCATTAACTGGCTTGATTCCAAATATAACGGTGGTGAAGAAGAAAAAAAATCATTAATCAATCTCAAACTTGATCTTAACTTAGGAAGTTTTCAAAAGAACCTAGATGTTTATGCAACTCAAATTGGCGAACTTCAAGCTCGATTAATTCGTATTGATAATCAAGCTCAGAGATTACAAGATTTTGCTAAAGAAAAATTAAAAACAAATGAAAAGTTGCCCAAGCCAGCCCCAATAAAATCATCTGGTCAAGGCGGACCCTTCGTCCCCGAAAAAAATTTTTCAGAGAGCGAACTTCAATCATTTATTGATAAGCTAACGCTTGATATTGAAAAACACGAAGAGTACTACAATAATTTAGAAGCTATTTATCTTAAACAAAGCGTTTTTAAGGATACGCTGCCTAATGCTTCTCCAGTGAATGCACCTTTCAATTCATCCAGCTATGGCTGGAGAGTGGATCCTTTTTTAGGAGTAAGGGCATTTCATGAAGGATTGGATTTTAGCGCAGATGTTGGCCAACCTATTAAGGCAACTGCGGCAGGTATTGTGGTTGCAGCCGAGGTAACTCCTGAGTATGGCAATGTGGTTCGAATATCTCATGGATCTGGGCTTGAAACACGATATGCACACGCATCTAAATTATTAGTTAAAGAAGGCGACCGTATAAAAAAGAATCAAGTGATAGCATTAGTAGGCAATACGGGAAGATCGACAGGGCCACATCTTCATTATGAAATTAGAATGAATGGTGAATCTTTAGATCCTCGTAAATATCTTCAATATTAATTATTTCAAATTATCTCGATTAAGAATATTCACATTATGTTAAAGACCATTGTTAAAAATTTATTTGGAAGCAGAAACGATAGACTCCTCAAAGAGTATGGAAAAAAAGCTCATCAAATAAATTCATTAGAAGAAGCAACTAAAAAACTGAGTGATACCGCACTAAAAGCTAAAACTTCAGAATTTAAAAAACGTCTTAACGAAGGGCAAAAGTTAGATGATTTGCTGGTCGAAGCTTTTGCTGTCGTGAGAGAAGTAAGTCGTCGTGTATTAGAAATGCGTCATTTTGATGTACAACTTATAGGTGGTATGGCACTTCATGATGGAAAAATTTCAGAAATGCGAACAGGTGAAGGTAAGACGCTCGTTGCGACATTACCTTCTTATCTTAATGCCTTAGAAGGTAAGGGTGTTCATGTTATTACAGTGAATGACTATCTTGCAAAACGAGATGCTGAGTGGATGGGTCAGATATATAGATTTCTAGGTTTAGAAGTCGGTGTAAATTTATCCAATATTTCAAGCGAAGAAAAGAAAAAAGCCTATCAAGCAGATATCACTTATGGCACAAATAATGAATTTGGATTTGATTATTTAAGAGACAACATGATCTTCTCCAAAGAAGAACGTGTTCAGCGTAAATTACATTACGGTCTAGTTGATGAGGTTGATTCAATTTTAATTGACGAGGCAAGAACGCCTCTGATTATTTCAGGACAGGCTGAAGATAACGTTGACCTTTATACTAAGATTAATTTAGTAGTCGCTAAGCTTTCAAGACAAAAAACTGAAGAAGAAAGTGGCGATTACTGGGTGGATGAAAAAGCGCATCAGGTGGTTCTTTCAGAAAGCGGTCATGAGAATGTAGAGAAGTTATTAATTCAAGCCGGTTTGTTATCTGAACAATCAAGTTTATATGATGCAACGAATATTTCACTTGTGCATCATATTAATGCTTCATTAAAAGCAAGAAACTTATTTAATAAAGATCAGCATTATGTCGTGCGTGATAATAGCATCATTATTGTGGATGAATTTACAGGAAGAATGATGCCAGGTCGTAGATGGTCAGAAGGTATTCATCAGGCTGTTGAGGCGAAAGAAGGTGTTGAAATTCAAAAAGAAAATCAAACGCTTGCTTCTATTACATTCCAAAATTATTTTAGGATGTATCAAAAGCTATCCGGTATGACAGGTACAGCTGATACAGAGGCTTATGAATTCAGTCAAATTTACGGTTTAGAAACTATTATTATCCCTCCTCATCGAACGACACAAAGAAAAGACATGATGGATAAAGTGTATCGCACCTCACAAGAGAGATATGCTGCAGTGATTGAGGATATCAAAGCATGTCAAAAGATTCAGCAGCCAGTGTTGGTGGGCACTACTTCAATTGAAAATTCAGAGCTTATTTCAGCGCTACTTACAAAAGCAAAATTAAAGCATCAAGTATTGAATGCGAAGCATCATGAGAAAGAAGCGCATATTATTGCGCAAGCAGGGCGTCCAAGTATGATTACCATTGCAACTAATATGGCAGGGCGCGGAACAGACATTGTCCTTGGTGGAAGTATTGAAGCTGATATTCATGATATTAAGTTAAACGACAAATTAACTGAAAGTAAAAAAGAAAAAGAAATTAAAGCGCTCAAAGAATCATGGAAAGAACAAAATAGCCTTGTGGTTAAAGCAGGGGGACTTCATATTATTGGTACCGAAAGGCACGAATCAAGGCGAGTAGACAATCAGCTTAGAGGACGTGCAGGAAGACAAGGCGATCCAGGATCTAGTCGATTCTATTTATCTTTAGAAGATTCATTATTAAGAATATTCGCCTCTGATCGCGTTTCAGCCATTATGGAAAAGCTAAAGATGCCAGAGGGTGAAGCGATTGAGCATTCTTGGGTGACAAAAGCTATTGAAAACGCACAAAGAAAAGTAGAAGGTCGTAATTTTGATATTAGAAAGCAGTTGCTCGAATACGACGATGTCGCAAATGATCAAAGAAAAGTGATTTATGAACAAAGAAATGAATTACTTGATTCTGAACAAACAGCCGAAACTATTGCTGCTATGAGAGAAGATGTCCTTCGCGACCTGATGCAGGCTCATATTCCTCTCGGCAGTATGGAAGATATGTGGGATATCCCATCTTTAGAGAAAATTTTATTTTCTGATTATGGTTTAAGTCTTTCCATCAAGACATGGGTTGATAAAGAGCCTCAGATTGCCATAGAAGATATTTATGAGAGGGTCATTAGCCTTGCGAATAAACAGTATCAAGAAAAAGAATCATTAGTTGGCAAGGATATTATTCGGCATTTTGAAAAAACGGTGATGCTTCAGAGTATTGATCATCATTGGAGAGAGCATTTGTCATCACTTGATCATTTAAGACAGGGCATACATCTCCGATCTTATGCTCAAAAAAATCCTAAGCAAGAATATAAAAAAGAAGCTTTTGAATTATTCGGATATCTTTTAGATACAGTTAAGACTGAAGTCACACGCATTACTATGGTTGTAAAAATTAAAAATGAAGCCGAAGTCAATGAGATTGATGAAAAAAATAAAGATGAGATTAAAAAATCAACTCGAAAGAAAGACGATGCAAAAAATACTTTCCCTAAAGTTGGTAGAAACGATCCATGTCCATGCGGAAGTAATAAAAAATATAAGCAATGTCATGGCACTTTAGACTAATGAAGGATATTTCGTATCATGGTTGAATCCCCATGTATTGGCATTTGCCATATTAGTAAAGAGCATCAGTTTTGCGAGGGATGTTTTCGAAGCGAAGAGGAAATTTCTCAATGGATCACATTTAGTGATGAGCAAAAAAAAGAAATTCTACAATTAGTAACTCAAAGACAAATCAATCTTATTTCGTTTTAATTAATAATTTTTTTCTTATACTCGCATAAATCATTAATCACACAAGCATTACATTGTGGAACTCTTGCGGTACAGGTATATCTCCCATGCAGAATTAGTAAATGATGTGCATCTTTTAAAAATTCTTTAGGTGTAACTTTCATCAATTTTTTTTCTACTTGCAGTACATTTTCGCCTGGCGCTAAATTTATTCGATTAGCAAGTCTAAATATATGTGTATCCACTGCAATCGCTGGCTCATTAAAAATTGTATTTAAAATAACATTTGCAGTTTTTCGACCTACACCGGGAAGTGATTCAAGTAATAAGCGATCATGAGGTACTTTGCCATTAAATTGGGTATGCAAAATCTTTGCTGTTTCAAGAACATTTTTTGCCTTTGTTTTATAAAGTCCAATTGTTTTTATGCAAGATTCAATATCACTTAATTTCAGTTGAGAAAGTTCTTTTGCATCAGAAGCTTTATTAAAAAGCAGAAAAGTGGCCTTGTTAACTGATTTGTCCGTTGCTTGCGCTGATAAAATCACCGCGATCAGAAGTTGAAAGGGTGTTTGATAATGAAGTTCAGTCGTTGGATTCGATATATGTTTTGATAACGCTTCAAAAATTTTAAACCGCTTTTGAGGGTTCATAAAATTAATTAGCGAGTTTCGATGCGATTTTTTAATGCAATAAGGCAAGCTAAGCCAATAAAGGCTCCAGGAGGAAGGATTGCTAGAAGGAAGCCATGGTAGTCACCAAAAAAATGAATGACTAAATTGCTGGCCGAGGGGCCTAAAATAAGATCAATACCAGACAATAAAGTCCCTTTTCCAAAGAGCTCCCTGAAGCCCCCAAGAAGAGTTAAAACCATTGCTAAGCCAAGACCCATAAAAAGACCATCAAAAAACGAAGATGTCGTTTCGTTTTTTGCTGCAAAGGATTCGACACGAGCTAAAACAATACAGTTAGTGACAATCAATGGTATAAAAATACCTAGCGCTTTATATAGTGGTTGTATAAAAGCATGAATACTGAAGTCAATAATTGTCACCAGTGAAGCTATGATAAGAATAAAAACTGGGACTCTAATTTCAGTCGGAATAAACTTTCGAATTGGTGAGACTGAAGCGTTTGATACAGCCATTACAATGGCGGTAGCAATTCCAAGACTTAATCCATTAATCATGGAAGTTGTGACGGCGAGTGTTGGGCATAGACCGAGTAATTGAACGACCCCAGGGTTTTGTTTCCAAAATCCATCTAATGCAATTTTTTTTATTTCACTCATGATGTGAATAACCTTTTTTTATTTTCTTTTGCGTAAAGAAGACATTTATAGGTAGATTTAATGATTGCTCGAGGTGTGATGGTTGCTCCAGAAATATAATCAAAATCTCCCCCATCTTTTTTAACAGCCCATTTTTTTTCACTAATTTTATCTAAAGATTTAAGATCAAAATTTTTAATCCATTGACTTTTGTCAATTTCAATATAGTCGCCTAACCCAGGAGTTTCTTTATGCGTAATGACTCTTACCCCTAAGATTTTTTCTTCTTGATCAATACCCACAAGAGTCTTAATTTCACCACTATAGCCATCGGGAGCGACAGTTTCAATAATGACTGCAATCACTTGATTGTTTTTCTTTGCACGATAGATATCAATATTTCTTTTATTTCCCAAAAGCGGTGTAGGCTCCACGGAAATTGTATCTTTCACAAGATTATTGTCGTAGAGGTCAGCAGGAATAACTTGATTTAAAAATATACGTTTTGCCTTTGCATCGCTTTCATCAATAGGCGATTTTGTAATGAAATAAAAGCTGCTTAAAGCAGCTGAAGCGACTAAGGAAAATATAATCATAGCTATTGCAGTGCTAGATATTTTTTTTAAGTGATCTTTAAACATATTTTTATTTGTGACCAAAGACTCTTGGTTGTGTAAGACTGTCTATCAATGGCACGCATATATTGAAAAGTAATACCGCAAAGGCAATACCTTCTGGATAACCACCAAAAATTCGAATAATGAAAACCAATAAGGCTATTCCTGCAGCAAAATAAATTTTTCCTTTAGGTGTTGTAGGTGCGCTTACCGGGTCTGTAATAATAAAAAAAGCACAAAGCATGCTTCCACCGCTCATGATATGGAAAAGTGGTGATGCGTATGTATCTGGCGCTGCAATATGAAAGATTAGTGCTGTTAAAAATAAAGTAGATAAAAAGGCGACAGGTAAATGCCATGAAATAATTTTCTCTTTAAGTAAATAAAGACCTCCAGCAAGATAACCCAAATTAATTAACTCAAGACCTCTACCGCCTATAAAGCCAAATATTTTGTCTTGTTGAATGATGTTGAGTGGTTGATGCAAAGTTAACTGCGTTTTAATGTAATCAAGCGGTGTGGCAGAACTCATGGCGTCGAGCGTTTCTTTTGGGAAGACGTTACTATTAAAAATAATACTTATCTGATCAAGCCAGTTGATATGGTTAGCCATAAGATTAGTAGGAATTTGCCAATGGGTCATGATGGAAGGAAAGGAGATGAGTAAGATAGCGTATCCCACCATCGCTGGGTTAAATAAGTTGTAACCCAATCCACCATAAAGATGTTTACCAAAAATAATACAAAGTAATGTCCCTAAAACAATAATCCACCAAGGTGCTATTGATGGGATAGATAAAGCAAGAAGCCATGCAGTGACAAGTCCACTGCCATCTAGAATAAATGGCTTAATAGGAAGTTTTCTTAATGCAAGAATTACACTTTCAGTCAGTATGACGGTGAGGGAAGCCAAAAGAATATTAATGATGACGCCTAGACCAAATACGAGAACATACAAAGCTATGCCAGGAATGAGCGCGAGTAATACTTTGAGCATAATGATGCTTACTGAAGGGGCATTAACAATATAAGGTGATCTATTTTCCATATTAGTTTTTTATATTTTCTTGTTGATTTTGTTTGACTCTTTCCATCGCTGCAGCAATCGTTGATTTTTTCTCCTCTTCAGCTTGCTTATCTTGAGCTCCTAAAGCTTTTTGTGCATGTCTCTCAGCACGCTCTTTCTTTTCTCTTTCTATTCTTGCAAGTCTAAATTCATTTCTTTCTCTTGCAGTATTGGCAGCTTCTTTTGATTTATCTTGGGCAATAATTTCACTTTTTGCATATCTATAAAATTGAACAAGTGGAATATTACTTGGACAAACATAAGTACAGCATCCACATTCAATACAATCGAATAAATTGTACTCCCTCGCTTTTTCAAGTTGAGAAGATTTTGAGAACCAATAGAGCTCTTGAGGTTGAAGGTTAACTGGGCAGGCATCTGCACATCGCGCACAACGAATACAAGGCATGACAGGTTTTGGCGCCGGAAATAATTCTGGCGAACTTTCGATGACACAATTCATCGCTTTTGTGACCGGGACATCAATGGATGGCAGATCAAACCCCATCATAGG